>KB659952.1_pt27 | contig 131374 bp, 119 predicted proteins | sample 558768 | NCBI scaffold set KB644980.1 | reverse complement strand
ACCAAAATTCGTTGTTGGTATGGGCTCATGCACAGTCTCGGGTGGTCCGTTCCAAGAGGGATACAACGTTATCAAGGGCGCTGAAGAAGTCATCCCTGTTGATATCCACATTCCTGGATGTCCTCCTCGTCCGGAAGCACTTGTCTATGGAATCGCAAAGCTCCAAGAACGGATTGCTAACGGCGAATCTGCACCGGTGACAGTCAAGCCGTATGAACTTCAGCAGTTTGATGACCTCTCACAGGACGAGATTGTCTCACAACTGGCTGATGATATCGATGAAGACGATCTTGTGATGCGATATGACTGGGCTGATTCTTCATGAGTCTTGAAGAACCCGAACCAACCCAGAGCGTTGAGAAAGCGGCTGAACAACTACCAACAACAGGTGATGAGATTGAATCACTCCTCAGCGATGTTGTTATCGGCCGAGATGACCATCTGAACGCACCAGGGATGGTTATTCGTCCGGATGATGTTCAAAAAACACTACGCCGACTCCGGAATAAGGCTGGATTTGATCATCTCTCCTGTGTGACTGCTGAGGAGCGTGTTGACCGATATGAATCGATTTATCATCTCACAAGTTATGATGAACGCACTCGTGAGGTGAGCGTCGTTGTTCCAACCACAAAAGACGACCCCGTCAGTGAATCAGCTGCGCCCGTTTTCCGAACCGCAGACTGGCATGAGCGCGAGGCATATGACCTCGTTGGAATCAATTATGACGATCATCCAGATCTTCGTCGAATTCTCCTTCCACAAACGTGGCAAGGGCATCCACTTTCGAACAACTATGACCAGGATCGACCACAGATAGTCACCCTGAATGAATGGGAGAATCCTCTTGCAGAGGACCACCGAGAAGAGGAAGGTGACACAATGTATGTCAACATCGGTCCACATCATCCAGCCACACACGGAGTTCTTCACGTCAAAACCGTGCTTGATGGCGAACAGATAGCAGATATTGATCCTGATATTGGCTATCTTCATCGATGCGAAGAGCAGGTTTGTGAGGCGAAAACATATCGCCATCAGATCATGCCGTATCCGGATCGCTGGGATTACGCCTCATCTGGGCTGCTTAATGAGTGGGCATACGCACGCGCTGCCGAGGATCTCAATGATCTTGAGGTACCAGAGTACGCACAAGTTATCCGGACAATGGGCTCTGAGATCTGTCGTATCGCCTCACATATGCTCGCAGTCGGGACCTTTGCACTAGACGTGTATGGGGACTTCACTGCAATTTTCATGTATGCTATGCGTGATCGAGAGAAAGCGCAAAATATCCTTGAAGACCTCACCGGTCAGCGGATGATGTTCAACTACTTCCGACTTGGTGGCGTTGTTTGGGATCTACCAGAGCCTCGTGATGAGTTCTTCGAGACGATTCGTGACTTTCTTGAGGATCTTCCAACAGCGCTTGAGGAGTATCATGATCTGATCTCCTCAAATGAAATCCTTCAGGTGCGGACAATTGACACTGGTGTGCTTCCACCTGAGGAGGCAAAATCCTACGGTGCAACAGGACCAGTGGCCCGTGGGTCTGGGATCGATTATGACATTCGTCGCGATGATCCATATGGGTACTACGACCAACTCGATTGGGACGTCGTAACTGAGGATGGTTGTGATAACTTCAGCCGACTTCTTGTCCGACTTCGTGAGGTCGAGGAATCTGCAAAAATTATCGAACAGTGTGTTGATATCCTCGAGGGATGGCCTGAGGACGAGCGCACGATACAGTCAAACGTTCCACGAACACTCCGCCCTGATGATGATGCTGAAATCTATCGTGCTGTTGAAGGCGCAAAAGGTGAACTCGGTATCTACATCCGTGGCGATGGCACTGAGGAACCAGGGAGATTCAAAATTCGGAGTCCGTGCTTTTCAAATCTACAGACACTTCCAGAGATGTCCAACGGTGAATACATCCCAGATATGATTGCTTCTCTTGGAAGTCTCGATATTGTTCTTGGTGAGGTGGACCGCTGATGTCGGTGATACTGCAGTCGAAAACGCTGCTTCCTGAGACGATTGCAGATCTACTCGGTCTCTCAGGAACTATCGGGGCGATTGTTGGTGGAATGATTGGTGCATTTGTGATTGCCAACCTGCTGTTAGTTCAAACAGCTGTCGCAGGACCATGGGCTAAGCGAAAGATCACAGCCGCATTCACCAATCGTATTGCAGTCAATCGTATCGGTCCATTTGGCTTACTTGTCATTGTTGCCGATGCTGTCCGATTATTATCAAAGGAACTTGTCGTTCCGGAGGGTGTTGACCGTCCAGCATGGGACCTTGGACCACTTATCATCCCGTTTTCGGCGCTGCTTGGGTTTGCGGTAATCCCGATGGGAAATGGTATCCAGTTGGCTGATCCCGAGACTGGAATTGTGTTTGCATTTGCAGCGGCTTCGATTGCATCACTCGGACTTATTATGATGGGATATAGTTCGAATAATAAATTTTCACTACTCGGTGGACTCCGTGCAATCGCATCGAATATTGCCTATGAGATCCCCCTTGTGATTACAGGGGCATCGGTCATTTTATTCACTGGGACGCTCCAAACGAGTGCAATTGTTGCACAACAGAGTGAACCGCTCATTTCAATTGCTGGTGTGATAATACCACAGTGGTTTGCATTCGTCAACCCGTTTGCGTTTGTACTGTTTGTGATTGCAAATCTTGCAGAAGTGGGTCGAAACCCATTCGATATTCCTGAGGCACCAACAGAAATTGTTGCCGGATATCAAACTGAATACTCATCGGTATACTTTGTACTGATTTATCTTGGTGAGTTTATTCATATCTTCCTTGGTGGCGCCATCGTAGCAACGCTGTTCCTCGGTGGTCCTGCCGGTCCAATTCTTCCGGGATTCATTTGGTTTATTATCAAGATCTGGTCATTTTATCTCTTCACACAGTGGGTTCGGTCAGCGATCCCCCGACTCCGTGTTGATCAGTTTCTTGATGTCGGTTGGAAGGGGATGCTTGTCCTCTCGTTCGCAAATCTGGCACTCACGGCCATTATCGTGGGAGTGATAGCATGATTGGATTGCTCAAATCAATGGCGACAACGATGAAGCATGCATTGGACGGACAGACATTCACAGTCGAATATCCTGACGTCGCTCCAGAAGTCAGTCCTCGTTTCCGCGGGGTACATAAATTCAGCCAAGAGCGCTGTATCTGGTGTCGACAATGTGAGAAGGTCTGTCCGAATGACACAATTCAGATTGTTCAAGATGACAAACGAAATGGTGAGCAGTATAATCTTCACATCGGACAATGTATTTATTGTCGATTATGTGAGGAGGTTTGTCCTGTTGATGCAATTTTGTTAACGCAGAATTTTGAATTTACTGCTGATACGAAAGATGAGTTTGTCTATAACATGGAACAACTGAAGAATGTGCCGTGGTACAAAGATATTGATCCGCTCAATTCCCGCGAACCAGACCGCGGTGGATGGATCGACGAAGGAGCCGGTGAAGTTGATTATCAATAATCGGTATCTCTGATCTATTGTAGCTGTCTATGTCTTATTCCTGCTCGTTTAATTTTCTCTCCGCATAAGCTATGACGCTTCTTTTCAAACTGTGAGTTGAACTGAACGTATAGATACGGTCAAGTCCACGTTTTAGCCATTCTCACCGGTAAGCAGTAACGTTTGAGTGAATCTTATCTACGATTTTATTACTCTAGGGTATACACATGTGCATAAGAGATACCCTTATTGCGATTACTTTCGGGAACTTCTCGAAATATTCAAAAGGATACCTCAAGGAGACACGTATAATGGTTTATGAGACAATCGCATTTGTGCTGTTTGCGGTTATTACAGTCGGATGCAGTTTAGGCGTCGTTCTCATGCAGGACATATGGCATTCTGCACTCTTGCTTGGAGGGGCGTTATTGAGCGTTGCAGTGCATTACATCATGTTACAGGCAGAGTTCCTCGCCGCAATGCAGATTCTTGTCTATGTTGGCGGGATATTGATTCTTGTCACATTTGCTGTGATGCTGACGCGGACGCAACCGGAGGGAAGTAATATATGACAACACGACCAGAACTCAAGCTTGGATCGCATCTTCTGCCAGGACTTGCTGCTATCGGATTGTTCATTGTGATGACCGTAGCATTCCTGTCTGCATCATTCCCACAACCACAGGGATTCCCTGCAAATGCAAATATTACGGCAAGTATCGGCTATGCGATGTTCAATCTCGATGTTGGCGATGTCGCCGGTGAGAGCTTTCTTGCTGCGTTCATCGTTATTGCACTCACCCTAGATGTTGCACTTGATGGGTCGATTCACCTTGCACGTCGTGAGCGCTCTGAAGAGGACTCTTCAGTTCTTACTGACGGCGGACGAAAACTCAAAAAACAAATATTCAACGAAGGTGACGAGTAATGCTTACACCACAGTATTATCTCATTCTCTCAGCAGCAATATTCTGCACCGGATTATTCGGTGTTTTGACACGGCGGAATGCATTGCTGTTTTTGATGTCTGTTGAATTGATGTTGAATGCTGCAAATATCAATCTCATCGCGTTTTCATATCTGTGGGGTAATATCACTGGACAGACGTTCGGATTATTTGTTATGGCTCTCGCCGCAGCAGAGGTCGCCATCGGTATTGGGATTATTCTGGTATTATATCGCAACTTCGACGGCGTCGACGTCACCGACGCTACAACAATGAAGTGGTAATATGGTCGGAATATTTGACTTCACACCAGCAATCGTTCTGTTACCGTTTGTCTCATTCCTCATAGCACTCGCTTTCGGCAACCGACTTCCAAAGGGCGGCGCACTTGCCGGAATTACAGCAACCGGCGGGTCGTTATTGATTGCAATTGTGACCGCAGTCGTTGTTGCTAGAGGAAACGTGTATGATGCAACCGTCTATACGTGGGCTAGTGGTCTTGATGTAGTTGATCTAACTTTTGGTGTGCTCATTGACCCACTGTCAGCGATGATGTTGATCATCGTTTCACTTGTTTCATTCCTTGTTCATATATTCAGTCTTGGGTACATGAACGCCGAAGGCGAAGTCGGACTTCCGCGATATTATGCTGGACTCGGACTTTTTTCTGCATCAATGCTTGGCTTCGTCGTTGCAGATAATCTATTGATGGCATTCATGTTCTTTGAGCTGGTCGGGCTCTGTTCGTACCTGCTCATTGGGTTTTGGTTCCGCGAGCCAGGTCCGCCAAGCGCAGCAAAAAAGGCATTTCTCGTCACGCGATTTGGAGATTACTTTTTCCTTATTGGTGTTGTTGCCGTCTTTGCAACATTTGGAACAGCCGCGTTTTCCGGGAGTGAGTCATTCCCAGTGCTTGCAGAGGCAGCGTTGCAGGGAGGAGCTGCTGAATCTATCCGAACGTTCGGATTTGAACCACAGCTGTGGTTTACGATTATTGGATTGTTGATCCTTGGTGGTGTCGTTGGAAAATCAGCGCAATTCCCACTTCATACATGGCTTCCAGATGCGATGGAAGGTCCAACACCTGTTTCGGCTCTCATTCATGCCGCGACGATGGTCGCTGCTGGCGTTTATCTCATTGCGCGAATGTATGGTTTCTATGCGCTGTCACCGACAGCACTGGCGATCATTGCATTCTTTGGTGGGTTTACAGCGCTTGTTGCTGCGACAATGGGTGTTGTCAAACGCGAAATAAAACAGGTGCTCGCGTACTCAACCATCTCACAGTATGGATATATTATGCTTGGTCTCGGTGGTGGTGGCTACGTCGCTGCAACATTCCATCTCATGACACATGCATTCTTCAAGGCGCTATTATTCCTTGGCGCAGGATCAGTCATCATCGCGATGCATCATACTGAAGATATGTGGGAAATGGGCGGATTGAAAGAAAAGCTCCCAGTCACATATTATACATTTATTACCGGGTCACTCGCACTTGCGGGCATTATCCCCTTTGCTGGATTTTGGTCGAAAGATGAAGTCCTCTACGAGACGTTACTACATGGACTCGATGGAAATATAATCCTCTTAGCCGCGTATGCAATGGGACTTATCGCCGTATTTTTCACCGGCTTCTATACTTTCCGGATGGTCTTTTTAACATTCCACGGAAATCCCCGATCAGAAACAGCTCGTGACCCAGATGCAGTTGGAATGAATGTTAAAATTCCACTCGTCGTTCTTGGGACACTCGCCGCGACGACTGGCTTTCTCAATATGACGCCCGTTGCGAAGTTGACCGGCTTACATATCGAATTCCTACATAAGTGGCTTGAGCATGGCTTTGCCAGCCTGACTGTCGAACACTATGGCGAGCTTCTACATGATGTTGCTGGCTACGGTGCGGCTGGCATCGAATTAAGTCCAATTCTTCCTGGTGCCGTATCGCTTGGATTGGCACTCGCTGGGTTCTTATTAGCATATCAACTGTACAATGTCCCTGAGCCAGTTGCTCACACTGACCGTCTCGGCAGTTTCAAAACAATGTTATACAATAATTATTATCAGGACGAATATCAGGTCTGGATTGCAACACGTTTCACACAGCCGCTTGCCCGTGTTGCGAACAAACTTGATCAAGGCGTCGTTGACGGAGTGGTAAACGGTGTTTCCGGTATAAGCTTATTTGCTGGCAGCCGAATCAAACGAATTCAAACAGGCGTTATTAGCAATTATGCAGCACTGCTAACGCTTGGACTTACGGCACTGTTAGTCGGACTTGGACTCATGGGAGGGTGGTTTGCATGATTATTGAATTACTTATTGCATTCACGTTCATTGCTGCACTGATCATTTTTGTCGTTCCAGACAAAACTGCAGGTCGACTTGCTGCAATAGCGAGTGTTATTCCGATCCTTGGGAGCCTCTGGATGTGGGCACAGTATGACGCGACTGGGAATGCTCTCCTTGGTGGATCTATCGCATATAAGACAGATATCATCTGGCTGACGCTTGGTGGGCTTGATCTTCACTGGTTCGTTGGTGTTGATGGGATCAGCCTCCCGCTTGTTGTTCTGACGACTATCCTGACGATGCTTGCGATTGTCAGTGCATGGACACCGATTGATGAACGACAGTCTCAGTTTTATGGATTGATGTTATTTATGGAGGCAAATCTCCTCGGTGTCTTTACGACACTTGATTTCTTTGTCTGGTTTATTTTTTGGGAGGGGGTCTTGGTTCCGATGTACTTCCTCATCGGAGTTTGGGGAGGTCCTAATCGCCGATATGCAGCAATCAAATTTTTCGTATATACAAACATCGCTTCACTTGCGATGTTCATTGGATTCATTGCATTGGTATTTGGACTTGGCTCATCGGTATCATCAATGCGACTTCCTGAGATCACACAAGCTCTTCGTGCAGGAAGCCTCACCGCATTCGGTGGCATTGATGCTGCAACGCTGAAACTCGTTGCTTTCATTGCGATGTTCGTTGGGTTCGCCGTCAAAGTACCAGTCGCGCCATTACATACGTGGTTGCCGGATGCTCATGTTGAAGCCCCGACCCCAGTATCTGTGATGCTCGCCGGGGTTCTGCTTAAGATGGGCACATATGCACTACTTCGATATAATTTTACGATGATGCCTGATGTGGCGACAAATCTTGTTATTCCGATTGCGAGTATTGCTGTTATCAGCGTTATTTATGGGGCATTGCTCGCACTTGCACAACAAGATCTCAAGCGTATCGTTGCATATTCGTCAGTATCATCGATGGGATATGTGATTCTTGGACTTATTGCATATACGACATATGGTGTTGGTGGTGCAACATTTCAGATGGTTGCCCATGGGCTCATCTCTGGATTGATGTTCATGTCTGTCGGGGTAATTTACAATGTAACTCATACACGCATGGTCGGTGATATGTCCGGTATTGCAGATCGTATGCCGATCACTGCTGGGATTTTCATCGCGAGTGCATTTGGATATATGGGATTACCGCTAATGGCTGGCTTCGCCGGCGAATTCTTCATTTTTAAGGGTGCATTCGCCTCGACAGTTCATACGGCAATGCCATTGTTCACAGCGGCGGCGATGTTTGGGATCGTGATTGTCGCAGGATATCTTCTTTTTGCGATGCAACGAACACTGTTCGGACCGTTCTCATTTGATGGTGAATATGAGATTACAACCGCTGCAATGCATGATATTGCGCCTCTTGCGGTCTTATTGGCTCTTGTTATTGCATTAGGTGTTGCTCCTGACATATTCTTCGGGATGATTCAAGAAGCAGTTACACCAATTCTTTCGGGAGGTGGGGTGTAATGACTAGTTCGACACTAGTATTACCTGATATGATTACCCTACAGTCAGGGTTGCCGTCTGGAATTTTGGCGCTTGCTCCGGTCATTCTGCTTGCAGGCACTGGGCTTGTGTTGTTGCTCATCGATATCATATTTACTGAGACAGTAAATGATCTGTTGTTAACCGGGGTCTCTGCGGTAGGATCATTGCTTGCATTCGGTATTACTGGGTGGTTCCTCATCAGTGGGCTTGGACAGGCACAGACGGGTGGTGCTATCACACTGTACGGTGATGCGCTCATCATTGATGGATTAAGTCTGTTCTTTACACTAATATTCACTATTGTGACCACGATGGTCGCGGTCGCGTCATATGATTATCTTAGCCCTCAGCAGTACAAGGCTGAGTTTTACTCACTCATATTATTCGCAGCAACAGGTATGGCACTGATGTCGATGTCAAACTCACTTGCAACGGCATTTGTGAGTCTTGAGCTTGCATCACTGCCATCATATGCACTTGTTTCATTTCTTAAAGAAGACCGAGGGAGTATTGAGGCTGGATTAAAATATCTCCTCATTGGGGCGCTGTCATCGGCTGTCTTTGTCTTTGGAGTCAGTCTTGTCTATGCAGCCACTGGATCACTGCTTCTCAGTGATATTGCTGAGTCGGTCGCAGAGACAGAACTCGTCGGTGTGCTTGGAATTGGTATATTGATGATTGCAGGTGGATTCGCATTCAAGACTGCATCCGTACCATTTCATTTCTGGGCACCAGAAGCATATGAAGGGGCTCCGGCACCGGTATCAGCGTTTCTGTCATCTGCATCAAAGGCTGCTGGATTTGCTGTTGCATTTCGTGTGTTCACTGAGGCATTCCCACTCAGCTCACTTCCAGTCGGAATTGACTGGGTGCTTGCATTTCAGCTATTGGCTGTTGCAACAATGACACTTGGTAACTTCGCGGCTGCGACTCAAGAAACAGTGAAACGAATGCTTGCATACTCATCAATCGGGCATGCAGGCTATGCGCTTATTGGTCTAGCAGCACTTTCAGCCGGTGGTCCGAACGGTGATGTGCTCGGAGCATCGATGGCACATCTATTCGTATACGGCTTCATGAACACAGGCGCGTTCTTATTCATTGCCCTTGTCGAACATTGGGGTATCGGTCGAACCTTTGAAGATTACAATGGATTGGTAACACGGGCCCCGATTGCTGTTGTTGCGATGACGGTCTTTCTGTTCAGTCTTGCTGGACTGCCACCGTTTGGTGGCTTTATTTCAAAATATGCGTTATTCTACTCGGCAATTGAATCTGGATTCTGGTGGCTTGCGGCTGTCGGTGCTGTCAACAGCGCATTGTCACTGTTCTACTATAGTCGTGTTATAAGAGCAATGTGGATTGAGTCACCGACACAAGATCTCTCTGCGCTTGAATCGCGTCCTGTTGGGCTCTATGCTGCGGTCTTGTTTGCTGGAGTTGGAACACTTGTTTTGCTCCCTGCATTTGGTCCTGTCGTTGAGACTGCACAAACTGTCGCAGCAGCACTGTTTTAGATTTCATAGTTCCGACGTTTGAGTTTTATTTCTCATACCACAGCTTCGATTTCCGGTTGATGTCATCGATATGAGTGAACATATCATACATGATAACGCATTTGATATATAAGGAGGCTAATATTTATTCTCGGATACGGACGATAATAATATTATGACGGCAGTGTTTTAGCGCCTGCATTCGAACTATCGTGTATGAATCGGCGGTTGCTACTTGGGTGTGGCTCTGCCGTCCATGATGCGGTTGAACGCTTTATTAACCGGTCTGGACCTCTTACGATCGTCACGCGGCATGAGACTGCTCTTGAATCACTCGATGGTGACGATACCCATCACATACAGGCTAATCCTGATGACTCGACGGTATATCCTTCAACTGCCGATATGATCTTTATTGCCGGTGACGAAGCTGAACAAAATGCAATTACGGCTGAGACTGCTCGAGCGGAGTTTCCACATGCACATGTCACCAGTCATATCCCTTCGAGTGCCTCTCAGAAGACACGACAGCGAATCAACGGTGCAAGTGATCGAATAGTTGACGCCCGTCGAGCGCTGGTGAATCGCTTTAGCGATATATTGACACACTCAGGTACTAATCAGCTACATCAACTGTTCGCAACATTGCGTGCTATTGACGGTACCCTTGCAATTGTGATGCATGACGCTCCCGATCCAGATGCAATCGCAAGTGCCCTTAGTTTAGTAGAACTCGCTGACAGTGTTGATGTTGATGCTGATCCATGTTATTATGGATCGATCTCACATCAAGAAAATCGTGCCCTCGTTAATCTGCTTGATCTTGATTTGATTGAACTTGAATCAAATACCGATGTCGAGACATATGATAGCGTTGCACTTGTTGATCACTCACGACCAGGAGTCAATGACGGACTTGACCCTGCTACGACCGTTGATATTGTTATTGACCATCACCCACCACGGGCACATGTTGAGGCGTCCTTTGTTGATCTCCGTCGTAATGTCGGTGCAACAAGCACTATCTTTGCAGATTATCTTCGCAGAATAAATGCAACACCCAGCGAGTCTGTTGCCACAGCACTATTATTCGGAATTCGGACCGATACAAATGACTTTGCCAGAGAAGTTTCTACGGCAGACTTTGAGGCGGTCGCATGGTTACTCACTCACGCAGATCTTTCGATTCTTGAAGATGTTGAATCTCCGCAGATGACTTCAACTGTTCTTGAGACACTCTCAAATGCGATTCAGAATCGTGATGTTCGTAGTAACGCGCTCACCTCGAATGTTGGTGAGATTATCGATCGTGAATCACTTGCTCAAGCAGCAGATCATGTGTTGAATCTTGAGGGAATTAATATTGTTATTATATATGGGTGGATTGACGATACCGTCTATCTCTCTGGACGAGCACGTGGTGTTGATATTGACCTTGGTGAAACACTTCGGAATGCTCTTGGAAATATTGGGAGTGCTGGCGGACATGCTGACTTGGCTGGTGCACAGATTCCACTCAACGCAGTTAATTCAGCTCAGGAGGAATCGTCAGACGACCTCTATGCAACTGTCTCAGACGCGATTTCAACACGGGTGTTTGGAGCCTTAGATGATGAAACGACAGTACTTGAGCCTGAGGAAGACAAATCATCTCTTGAGTCATTTCAGTTCCCTCAAAAGAGCAATTAACAGTTGTCTGCGGTCATACCACGATGATGGGTACGTTTTTTAATACTGATTGACCATTAACATATAATGAGCGAGAAGGTGACCGTCGATGAGTACATGACACGTGATGTTCAGACTGTCTCTCCGACTGACACCGTCGCTAACGTCGCCCAACAGATCAAAAATAGCGCTGGTCATACCGGATTTCCTGTTTCGGAAGGGCGGACTGTTGAGGGGGTCGTGACCGCTTGTGATCTTCTCCTGGTTGATGATGAGGCACCTATCTTTACCGTGATGACTGAGGATATCATCGTAGCACATCCGGATATGGCAGTTGTTGATGCTGGACGAGTTATTCTTCGGTCGGGTATTCAAAAACTCCCTGTTGTTGATGATGCAGGTAACCTCGTTGGAATTATTTCTAATACAGACGTTGTCCGCTCACAAATAGAGCGTGCAACACCGGAGAAGGTTGGAAAATTAATGCGGACACTTGAGCAAATTCATGGCATTTGTGTTGATCAGGAACGTCGCTCAATCACGCTTGATAATCTCGTTCCGACACAAAGCCGTGTATATGGCGACGAACTTGAGGGACGACAATATGAACTCGAACGTGGACTTGCGGAACCGCTTGTCGCAATCGATACTGCTGGTGCATTACTTCTTGCTGACGGTCACCATCGTGTTATGGCTGCTGCGGAAATTGGGATTGACGAGATGGAAGCATATGTTATCATCGTCAGTGATCCCGTAGAATTAGGAATGCAGCGGACAGCAGAAAAAGAAGGGCTTCACTCAATTGGTGATATTGAGGTTGTTGAGTATGGACGACATCCCCTTGTTGAAACGACACGCCGACTGCAATAACACAGTAGTCTTCTGATAGTAAACTTTCGACTTTCGCTTTCTCCGCGCTTAGTGGTTATGTCCCATTGCTTCGCTCAATGAGACACCGAATCGGTCCTCAAATAACGACTCCATCTCATCATTGAGTTCTTCAAGATCTGCCGGTGTTTCGCCCTCACCGTGATGAACAACAGCATGTGACTGTTGTGCAAATGATTGAATGACTAAATCACAGACAACTGCAATTGAATCTTCTCCCTGCTCAGTAAACATATCCGGAAGACCAGCAGGAAGTTCAACATCTTCGGTATTTCCGTTAGGATCTTCAATAGTGTACGTTTCTGTCGAAGCCATACTCAATTACAACAGCCAGTACATAAGGGTCTGTGGGACAGCGACCAGCTACCTGTATTCTACGAATTTTAATCTAACTAACGACTACTGTCTCAGCTCAGTCGTCACTTTCAACAGCTGTTACATCAGCTCCAGCTGCTGCTGTCTGAGTACGCTCAAGATCTTCAAGATATTCATCAACATCAAGAGCAGCCTTTACACCCATACCACCAGCGGTTGCTGCTTGTTGATAGTGATAATCAACAACATCTCCTGCAGCAAAGATGCCAGGAACGTCTGTCTTAGTCTGCCCACCACCATCGCCACCTGCGGCATCAAGATATCCGCGGTCATCAAGTGCAACACCAGTGTCGTTGAGGTACTCGGTATTCGGCGTGTGTCCAATTGCGTAAAAAACCGCCCCAACATCAAATTCAAACGTCTCGGTATCCGAATGATCCATTTTTTCTGTTGGGTAGCCTTCAGGATGTTGAGCAAGTACCGTATGGTCGACACCGTCTTCACGTGTACCGTGTAACTCGGTCAATTCTGTGTTTCGCATGATTTCGACATCACCATCTTCGACATGTTCCATTATCCGGTCAACCCAGTAATCCTCAGCTCGGAACTCTTCACGACGATGAACGATGTGGACTGTTGAAGCAAATTTCGTAAGGAAACTCGCTTCCTCCATCGCAGCATCGCCACCGCCGACAACCATGATCTCCTCTCCACGGAAGAAAGCTCCATCACAAGTTGCACACGTTGAAAGCCCATATCCCATCAGTTCATCCTCACCGGGAACACCGAGCGTCCGCGCGGATGCACCTGATGCGACAATCAATGCATCTGTTGTATACGTATCACCGTTAGACACATTAAGAATAAGTGGTTGCTCATCATCGTTGACTGTTTCAACAACGCCATGACGAATCTCCGCTCCGAAACGCTTTGCTTGTGACTTCATGTTCTGAATAAGCTCTGGACCAGAAATCCCCTCGGGGAATCCAGGATAATTCTCAACCTCGGTGGTCAATGTAAGCTGCCCTCCAGGCTCATCACCCTCAAGCACCAGTGGATCATTATTAGCTCGCCCAGCGTAGATTGCCGCTGAGAGACCAGCAATCCCTGACCCGGCAATGACTAATCGCCGGTGCTCAGCAGATTCATCGGTCTGTGTTGTCATATACAATGATATTTGACAGACTCACCCTTTTAATCTTCGCTGTTGTGTACAATCCACGTCCAATAGAAATGTATTATTTACACAATACATTAACTCGAAGGAATCTGATATTAACAAGTCGATTCTGTTTTTCTGTATTCTAATCGATGAGTAGTATGCTGTCCTGTGTTCGTGCGATGGTCCTTTGTCTTCAACCGTTGACGACTGAATATGCCCGCTGAGTTAATTGCCAAAACAGATCAGTATGAGCGAATGCTTACAGACGCACTTGAAGTGGCAGAAATCGCAGTTCCACCGACAACGCCACTCGGTCGCGCGGCTCGTGAAACACGTGAGATGGCTCGTTCATATCTCGAGGATGGTCGGCATTTTAGAGCCGATGATGATCCGGTGAATGCACTCGCAGCGTTTTCTTATGGATATGGCTGGCTTGATGCTGGTGTGCGAATGGGATTATTCACGATTCCTGAAGATTCAGATCTATTTACTACGATATAAATGACTCATATTTGTAGTTTATGTGTAACTATGAAATCAAATACGGATTAGAACACTTTGAATTATTATTACATCGAAATCAACGTTCCTAGGCGTTAATATCGGAGTCACCGACTTCAAGCAAAGAGAGAGCGGTGACCGCATACCACCGACCGATAATGATAGTGATTAGCTTAGATTGACCTCCTCGCACGGCTAAAGTCGTTGGATTTCGCCTCGAATTTCTATAATAGATCGGATAAATGATATTTCAATGAGGTGTCCGATGAACTAATGCTTACTATAAGTCTCTTAGTATCAACCAGGATCGAGATGTCTGTAGTTCATCCATGTTCATTTATTAATCGTTCAATCGATACGTTGTTGCCTCATCACTATCTTGCACTTCAATCCCAATATCGTCGAGACTGGCTCGAAGCGCATCCGCCCGGTCATAATTCCCTATTTCCCGTTCTGTCTCACGTACGTCCAATACGAGTTCAATAAGTTCTTCAGCAATCTCAATCGTTCCATCACCAGTAGAGCGATCGTCAAATTTGAGTCCGCATACATCCCTGCCAAGAGCTTCGAACGTCTCAATCGCCATATACAGTCCATGATAATCATACCGTTCCCGTGAGTCGATATGCCGATTCACAGCTGTCGCAAGTTCGAGGAGGGCAGCCGTCGCCTCTCGAACATTGAAATCATTGTTCATCGCAATAGTAAATGATGACTTTGTTTCTGAAATATGCGAACGAAGGGACTCATCCTCAACTGTTGCATAAGCATCGGTGCTATCAGACGCCTGAACAGCCGCCTCATACGCACGATTAAGTCGGTCCCATCGCTCGGTTGCCTCTGTCAGTTCGGATTCACCCAGCGTTTGCTCACTTTGGTATGCTGTTGCGAGATAAAACATCCTGAGAACATTGACACCATACTCATCAAGTGCCTCATCAACAGTGAGGATATTACCAATACTAGAGGACATTTTATCACCTGCTGATTGGAGTAACCCGACATGGAGCCAGTATCGTGCGAACTGTTGATCGGTCGCTGCCTCACTTTGTGCAACTTCATTCTCATGATGTGGAAAAACAAGATCGCGTCCACCGACATGGATATCTAGTGTCTCGTCTAAATGTTCCATCGACATTGCTGAACATTCAATATGCCATCCTGGTCGCCCCTCTCCCCACGGTGCACTCCACGTTTGCCCACGAGCGGTCTCAACCGAATCAAGCTCAGTTGACCGATGTTCTGCTACATCATCCGGGTCAACAGCACCATCCTTCCATAATGCGAAATCAGCCGGATGTTGCTTTTCAGCACGCTCATCTGCAGGACCCTGCATCTCCATTTCATCAAGTTGTTGATTCGAGAGATCCCCATACCCGTCAAACGCAGTAACATCAAAATATACAGACCCGTTTGATTCATACGCATACCCATCTTGAAGTAGAGTTTCAACAAGATCGATAATTGTCGGAATATGCTCAGAAACACGCGGATAAACCGTTGCTCGTTTGAGATTTAACCCACGCATATCCCGGATCACACTATTCGTAAAGTAGTCTGCGACAGTCGTCTCACTCTCACCTAGATCATCTTCACCGACTCGAGCAACAATCTTCTCATTAACATCGGTGAAGTTCTCCACATGTCGGACATCGTACCCCTGATGCTCAAGCCAACGATGCATCATATCTGCATGTACCCACAATCTAGCATGCCCCAAATGTGCGTGATCCGAGACAGTCAGCCCACAGACGTATAACAACACTTCATCACCACGCGGTTCAAACTCTTCGCGTTCGCCCGTTAGGGTATTTGTCACGGACAATGTCATATCGTGCGGTACTCACGTCGATGGTTTCAATTCGTCGGAATGACCGTTAATGCGGCTTCGATACTGCGGAGTGCGTCTGCACCCTCCCGACGTGGAACGACGATAATGAACATATCACCCACACCCACACTTCCCATTGCTTTGATATTGATATCGTCCGTTTGGATGTGCTCAATTGCTGTTGTGAACCCCGATATGGTTACCTCGGAGATATTGTCAACAATAATAGCGGATAACTGTCCATCAGTCGTAATAATAATGTCTCAACATCCGATTCATTTTGATCTTGAACTACATCATGATCCTCGCTCACAATATCAACGCCATGATGCATTCGAACTGTCACATCGGATGCTTCTACGGTAGTGAACTCATCAAGAGTATCAGCAAATCGACGAAGCGCTCGTGCAACTGAGTCAATATCTCCATCGATATCAAGAAACGATGCGGCGGCGCGATAATTGATGATATCAGCGCGTAACGCGATTACAAGCCAAGCCAAGGATGAGCACGAGCAGCAGCACGTGTCTCAGCAGCGAGTGACATACTTTCGATATGTGTAGCGGTTGCATACATGTAGCGTCCTCTAACCTATCCCTACGCTGTTATCAACACACAATCGAGGGGACAGTCTGAGAAATCATTTATAAAATGATACGTACTCATATTATGGATTGATTCATATTTTTGGGTTATATTTGTTGAGGATAACGTATGGCTGTATCCTCACTGCATTCATTAGATAGGTTGGCTTTTTACCGGGATAGCTATCCTCTAAGTGTTGAAGAGATCACTGAGCAAACCCGAAGTAAATAAGAGGACGCCGGTTGATTCAGTAATATATGCAAGCCCTCGTCATCGTAGCACACGGGTCACATCTTAATCCAGATTCGTCGACCCCGACACATCAACATGCAGACACTATCCGCGCGAGCGGTGCTTTTGATGAGGTTAGAACCGGATTTTGGAAAGAAGAGCCGTCACTTCGAGAGATCCTTCGAACTGTTGAAGCTGATGAAATCTATCTTGTTCCACTATTCATCAGTGAAGGGTACTTTACAGAACAGGTAATTCCTCGTGAACTCCGATTGGACGGCTGGGATGTTTCTGAATGGAATTCTGATGGGCTGAGTGCTGACACAGCAACCCTTTCAGCTACCGATACCGACCAGACCGTTCACTACTGTGGTCCCGTTGGTACTCATGAGGCAATGACCGATGTACTTGTTCGACGTGCTGAAACCGTCACAGACGACCCATCGGTTGGTGATGGATTCGGGTTTGCGGTTGTTGGTCATGGAACCGAGCGAAATGAGAACTCTGCAAAAGCAATTGAGTATCACGCTGACCGCGTCAGTGAGCTTGACCGATTCGATGAAGTCCAAGCACTCTATATGGACGAAGACCCCGAAGTGGACGACGTCACTAACTTCTTCAATACCGACGATATTGTTGTCGTCCCATTGTTTGTCGCGGATGGATTCCACACCCAAGAAGATATTCCGGAAGATATGGGTCTTACAGATGATTATCGAACAGGATACGATGTACCCGCGACTGTAGACGATCATCGAGTCTGGTATGCAGGTGCTGTCGGGACCGAAGGGCTCACAGCAGATGTGATTCTTGAACGTACCGCTGATGCTGGTGCGGACATCTCAACAGCGATTGAAACGGTTCGTGAACAGACTCGAGAAACAACTGTCGCGGATGATTGAGGTATCAGGCAAAGTCAGCGAAGCGTTAATCACCTATCTCACCGACTCAGAACGTGAAATCGATTTTGATGGGCTTCATATTAGCTCCACAGACAAGGGCTACCAGGTTGACACTCCATCAACTGACGCGTCTGAGTTCACCCATACAGCGCTTCTCGACTATATTACAACTGCAGAGGTTGCCCCATATGTCACAAATTGGTATTATTGGGAATCGACGCTTTCAGAACTTGGTCGTCATCGCCGGGCGTTCCTCCGACATGCAGAGGGTGCACATACCCATGATGTCCCAACGCGATATACAGCTCTCCGTTCAGATGATGGCTGTCTCACCGAGTGGGGAGAGATACAACTAACAACAACACTCGACACTCGAGGTCGTCGCCACTACGATATTCGTCATCAAGCTGATGAAGAGGCTACACCTGAGAGAATTGAAACATATACCGATCCGCTTGATGCCCGTGAAATTTCGACATATGATGACCGTGGTCGTTATCGACCATTACAGACAGCACCATCGCTCCAGACAGGATGGATATTTCCCGATCTTAATGGACGCGATGCAGTCGAGACGATTAATTTCCTCTACCCAGCCTCAATTGCTAACTGGAATCTTGAACGCAACGACGAACTTGATGTCACACACTGGCGTGAGACGGTTGATCGCCAAACCGGGATTTATGATATTGTCGAGGAACTTCCCCGGTCCGCTGTTGAATGGGTAGCAGAAGCCTGTTGTGTAGACTCACAGTGTCTCAAGCGTCGCGAGTGGCAGTATACCGAGGATGACCAACTAGAGGCTGATGGCGGAACGGGAACGTTCCCTTGTCGAGAGCCCTGTTCGCTTGTTATCGCAGCATCTCGTCGATGGACAAAGCTTGAAGAGGAGGATGAACGAACCTATGAGTTTGATCTCACACCATCCGAAAAAGAGCAAATTGAAGATATCATCAACGCTGTTGCTGACGGTCGTGTTGATGAGATTCGAGAAGCTGACGTGTATAAAGGAGCAAACCAGTATCGGACACGATTCCTTCGTGCAAAACGAGTCGATGATGAAGGCCGTCTCTCAGGTACGCCAACAGAAAATAGCCAACATACTGCCGTAGACGACACCGATGATGACGCAGAATCTGAAAATGAAGATGAATCACATGATCACGATGGTGATCGTCACGACAATCAGATGAGTGAAAAGCAAACTGAGGATAACGAAGAACTCACTGGAGATGAATGAGGTGTCCGATATAACTCGCTTTGATACTTTTAATAGAAGTGTGAATGATATTTTTTATTAGGTGTTTGGTGAGTAGCTGAACTTCATGATATATTTATTTGAGACGTATATTCATTAGAAGTCACCTAACGCATCACCTATGTGTTCAGTCGAATCCGAGTAACAACCCGAGTGCAACCGCAACCACCACACCCAGAGTGGTTCCAACTAATAGCACTGTGACTGAATTTGGGACGATCATCGCAATAATAACTGCAATCCCGACTGCAATAACCCCAAGTCCGCCCACAGCAGCGATCCCTCCAACCCCGGTCTCAGTGACATTGTGCATTTGAATCCACTCCCGCCCACGGGTGAGCACTGAGCCGCTATCAGTCTCTGATGACCCGTCATCTTCTGCAGCTTTTTTTGTCTTATCGGAGTCTGATTCTGGTGCTGCAATCGTTATGGAGACACATTCAGTTTCAGACCCATATCCTGATGCGACAGTCAATTCGCCTTTAATCGGATACTGATGATCTGATACACGAACGCCAACTTGTCGATTATCATCTGCTTCGACGTAATGATTAACCTCAGGTAGCTGTGCCCTTTGCGAAAGTTCCTCATCAAAGCGGAGGTGAACATGCACAGACTCGCCCATATTCTGCAGTTCGATGTTAAAATCCTCACGAGCGGTAAATGCGTCGGGTGCATCAACTGAATATAGCTTCCCAACGTTCAGCCGGACCGTGAGTGGTTCTATCACGAACTGGGTGACGGCGCCCGCTAGTAAAAACGTTTAGATTGAACTGTAATCTATCACATACAGCTATTGACTCTCAGCGCCAACTCACAGTTAATCAGGGCATCAATATGTGAGCTATACGATTTATCTGCTCACTCCTCACGCATATCTGGAGGAAGCAAGTTTGGAATCCCGTCTTCGATTGGATACACCTCACCAGTCTCAGTTCCAATGAGTTGTCCTTCGATGATCTCCTCACCATCACGCTCGTCCACCTCAAGTTCGAGTTCACTCTTATCTAGAGGATCACAGAGGATATCCATCAATGACTCTTTCATCGATAACAGCGAAGATTGCGTCGGTAAAAAGACTACGGGTTTTTGAATTCGTTACTAATCAGTAGTAGTAAATGGGTTGATCAATTCAACCGTCTCAGCGCGATCCGGTCCAACACCAATCGCATAAATTGGGGTATCGAGTTCGTCTGTGAGATATTCAAGATACTGTTGTGCATTTGCTGGAATCGCCTCATATCCCTCACTTGCAACGTCGCTCCATGCAACACTATCCCATGGGTCAAATGATCGAAGATTCGGCTCACACTCTGCCCATTTTTCCGTCGTAGTTGGGATAGTAGATTGCTCTTCGCCGTTGAGATCATATGAGTGCCCAACACAGACCTCATCAAGTCCAGCGAGCACATCGATATGATTTATTACAAGCCCGGTGAACCCATTCGATCGCGTTGCATGTCGGAGCATCGGAATATCAAGCCACCCAATTCGTCGGGGACGCCCGGTCACTGTTCCAAATTCGCCACCTTTCTCTCGGATGTGATCTGCAAGCGGCTCATCAGTACCTGTGAGTTCTGTTGGAAGCGGTCCAGTTCCGACCCGCGATAGATATGCTTTGATTATCCCAACAACCTCACCGCGACCGATAACTGTCGGGCTGATTCCTGTTCCAGTTGCTGCTCCACCTGCTGTTGGATTTGATGATGTAACATATGGGTAAATTCCGTGGTCGATATCAATCGATGTCCCTTGTGCGCCTTCGAATAAAATTGCTGAATCATTATCAAGACGCTCGCTGAGAAACTCGCCTGCATTAATTGTCATGTCTTCCTCGACTAGTCGCTCCCCAAGTTGACGATACTTGTTGAAGAGGAATTCAATATTAAACGCTTCGTCTGTTTCTACCTCAAATATACTCTCGGCGAGTGCACGCTTTTGTGGAACGACATATTCAAGTCGATCTCGAAGGACAGCCGGATCGAGTAAGTCTCCAATCCGAACTCCCCGTCGACCTACTTTATCCTCATACGTTGGTCCAATCCCACGACCGGTTGTCCCAGCCTCAAGATTGGAGTCTGATTTAGCGTCTTCTTCAATCCCATCAAGAACCCGATGATATGGCATAATGACGTGTGCACGACGAGCGACGCGGACATCAGGTGTAAGTCCGCGGTCACGGAGGTCATCAATCTCACTGAATAATGTCTTAAGATTGATTACGCAGCCGTTGCCTAACACGCCGATTTTGTCTCGGACTGCACCACTTGGCACCAACGACAATTTATACTCATCACCGTCTTCAACAACGGTGTGACCTGCGTTGTCGCCGCCCTGATATCGTACGACGACATCGGCGCCGCCTCCCCATAGATCAACGAGCGCGCCTTTGCCCTCGTCTCCTAACTGAGAGCCGACGATTGTGACGGTCATATAGGATATTTCTGCATGCCAATTGAAACCCATTACGACTTTATTTATTGATAAATCCAAAGAGGATTCCACTCGATGACCGTCTCAGGTTATACTCTCTCTATCCTGCGGTCTATTCGCCTGTGCGCATGATAATCTAGTATCATTAATCGTGTTTGAAGCAGCGCCGACCGGTAAAGACCATCGGTATACCCTGTTCTTCACAGGCAGCAATCACCTGATCATCGTTTACAGACCCGCCAGGCTGAATCACAGCCTCAATATCAGCCTCAGCAGCGGTTTCAACACCGTCGGGGAATGGGAAAAATGCATCAGAAGCCATGACGCTGCCTGCTGGTCCACCATTCTCCGCATGCTCAGTGGCTTTCATCACTGCCAATCGAACAGCATCAACACGCGATACCTGTCCCATTCCAATACCCCTGGTCTCAGTTCCATCCGCCAACACAATTCCATTTGATTTGACATGTTTTAATACACGCCATGCAAATTCCATCGTGATTAATTGTTCTTCTGTTGGCTCAACACTCGTTACGACTTCAAGATCATCTCGTGACGGCGCCCATGTATCCTGCTCTTGCACCAACCGTCCTCCAATAAGCGGCTTAGATATCGTTGAGCGTTGTTGATGAGTCTCCTGAGAGTCACTCATAGAGTCGATTTCAAGAACCCGAAGGTCTTCACGCTCTTTGAGAAACTCAATTGCGCTGTCAGTATACCCTGGAGCAACAACTACCTCTTTGAATGAGTCAATAATTGCTTTAGCAGTTGTATCATCACACTCTCGATTCAACGCAACAATGCCACCAAATGCACTCATCGGGTCAGTGGCAAGTGCATCCGCGTATGCATCCGCGAGTGTCTCAGCAGTCGCGCATCCTGCAGGATTTGTATGTTTGATTACTGCTGCAGTTGGCTCTTCGAACTCCTGTACGAGTCGTAATGCAGCATCAGCATCATTATAATTATTATATGAGAGCGCTTTTGCCCCCTTATTTAGCTGCGGTGCTCTCACAACACTTGGTTCAGCACTACCCATATCGCCGTATACAGCAGCTGCTTGGTGTGGGTTCTCCCCATACCGCAGTGTATCTATACGATTACTTGAGACATGCCTCTCCTCAGGGAGCTGGTCATTATCATCACCGTCGACAGAAACTGATGGTGGCGTTTCAGAACCATCGATCGCGATGTTATCATTACTAAACAACCGAATCGTACGCGGATATGCAACGAACTCCGCTTTCGTACGCACCCGCTTTTTTAACGTGGAAACATCATCATCGGTTCGAACTGGGACGGACTCCTGGGTAATGATCGGACCCTCATCGACGGCTTCCGTGACAAGATGCACAGTACATCCTGTGATCCGAACATCTGCCTCCAGCACTCGTTCGTGTGTATGTAATCCTGGAAATGCTGGAAGTAGTGACGGATGGACGTTCAACACTGGTGGTGTTGATTCAATAAACGTCTCAGTGAGGACCCGCATATATCCATCAAGACAAATAATATCGATATCGTGCTGTGCAAGCGTATCAAGAATACGCCGTTCATGGTTTTCTCTGGATTGTTCATCTGGACGTTCGATAACGGCGGTCGGGATGCCACGTGCGGAAGCCGCATCAAGCACGGGCGCGTCTGCATCATTTGTCACAATCACTCCGATTGTCGCGTCTCCAGGCGATTGATCCGCGATGTGTAGTAGATTTCGACCGTGGTTACTCGCTAAACCGGCAATCGTGGGCATAATCGTCGGAGTTCACGCAGGTTGTAAGTCAGTTCCGGTCTCATCATGACGTATATAAAAAGCCACATCAATCGACTATCTATCTTTCTTCAAGGAGAGAATCCCGGCGTTTACGCCGGGCGTGAATCCGACAACTCTGCTACAAACTACAGTCTGACGACGATACGAATATGTAACTCGCATCGGTCCATAACATGCCATACACCGAGGCGGTTCCACCGCCCACCCAATTGCACACTATCGGGATTCCGAGATCCAGAATGTTCGAGACACCCTCTCGAACCGCTGTGGTGTCTCGGTGAAGAGAACTATAACTCCGAGTCCCCTGCCGGGATAGGAGTAACGGCGGTGTGGCTCGGCTCCGCCATCGGCTCGTCATGCCGACGAGTCGTCACCCAGCAAATATCCCACCCCACCCCAGCGGAGCGGTGCGGTACGGTACCGTACCGTGGGAAGCCCCATCGTTTACCACGGGGAGGAGGTCACGAGTGATCAGCATTCTTCGGCGCTTGCAAACGCGGGTATTCTCCTTGTATTCTATAATGACTGTTGGTGTTAATTGTCAGTGACATGTTTAGGATGTCTCTCATAGCTACGATGTTAATCTGATATCAACGGAGTCTACAGATATCCGAGTGCCTCGGAGTCGGGAGTCGGGGCTTTGATACTGTACTGTACTGATGTGACCCCGAGACCGAGAGGGTGAAGCCGACATACACAACGATGACGCTCCATAGGTCATAAAAGAACACAGCCAGAAAATCTCACAGACGGATTACCGATCTTCCATCTACTGCTGGCTGCGACAGTTTGGAAATGTAACCCCTGTCACCATCCGTCACTGGCGGTGCGACGGGGACGGGGGCGGGGGTTTCACCGGGTCAGGGTCAGGGTCATGGTCATGGTGGACTCCGGCTCCCACTCCCACGGACACATCGCGTGTGCGGGTGTGACTTCCAGCCGATTCCTCACGGAAAATGTCGGGATGACTGAAATTCCCTTGCCGGGGCAGTGCAGTGCAGCCTCACTAGGGAAGCCTCGAAGTCGGAGTCGGGGCTTGTCCCCGAGGGACTTCACGATATGCTATATTAGCAGCATCGACATCCTTTTTGAGATACCACCGGCATCTCAGCATATGGACGATCTCTCTCGTGATAACCCACTTGCAGCGGTCTCACCGCTTGATGGGCGATATTCAGCGCGGACTGCGCCGCTTGTCTCACATACAAGTGAGGCAGCACTGATGCATGCTAGACTCCGTGTTGAGATTGAATATCTGTACGCACTTGATGCGCTTGATGGAGTCTCATTCTCGTTAAATAACTCTGACCGTGATACTCTCGAGACAACTCTTGATTCGTTTGACGGCGATGATGCTGCGATGATCAAACAACTTGAGGTTAATGGCGCAGCCGGATACAGCGCGACTAACCACGATGTCAAAGCGATTGAATACTTCCTCCGGATACAGACACCATCGTATATCCACCCATGGATCCACTTCGGGCTCACTTCAGAGGATATTAACAACCTGTCTCATCGGCTTTTGATACGTTCAGGCGTGTCAGACGTGCTTGTGCCAGCATTACAATCACTTCGTGATGAACTGACATCGCTTGCACAGGAATATCGAGATACACCAATGTTAGCTCAGACACACGGACAACCAGCAACCCCGACTACATTCGGCAAGGAGATGGCGGTTTATGCAACGCGTGTTGGAACAGCTATTGGTCGGATTACAAATGCCAACAGTGAACTCACAGGCAAACTTGCTGGAGCCTCAGGGACATATGCTGCTCATACGGCTGCTTACCCTGATATTAATTGGCAAGCGTTTGCACAATCATTTGTTACCGATTTTGGTTTTGAACACATAGAATTAACGACACAAATTAACCCTTGTGATGACCTTGCAACATTATTTGATGCGCTTTGTGGAGTAAATGATATTATCGTTGATCTTGACCGTGATGCATGGTTGTATATTTCTGATCGATATCTTGGTCAGGAAGCAACGACTGGAGAAACGGGGTCATCAACGATGCCACATAAAGTCAACCCAATTGATTTTGAGAATGCAGAAGGGAATCTCTCAAAAGCTACCTCTGATCTTCGGTTCCTCGCTGATTACATCACCAATTCGCGACTTCAACGCGACCTTTCAGACTCAACTGTTAAGCGTAATATTGGCGCTGGCTTTGCGCATGCATTAATCGGATATAAAAAGACGACTGATGGTCTACAGAAAGTAGTCCCGAATCAAACAGTAATGCAGTCAGAACTTGAATCCTATCCAGAGTTGATTGGAGAGGCAATTCAAACTATTCTTCGACGTGAGGGCGATGTAGATGCGTATGAACGTATTAAAGAACTTACACGAGGAGAAGACGTCACACTCGAAGACTTCCAGGAGCTTTTTGAGTCACTCTCAGTTTCAAAATCTGTTCGTGAAGAACTCCAGGCACTCTCACCATTGAGATACACTGGACGTGCGAACGAACTTGTTGATGAAATCGATGAACAGTCATAATACCATCACCGCGACTGAATTCGAACTACCGAATTGACACTGTGACATGTCACTTCTGGATCTATGAGTGAGTAGATATATGTGATATCAATTTTTACTCAGAATAAAAGAAATCTTTTGTACACTGGCTGTCTCATGCACATATGCAAGCTATTGCAGTCTCACGCGATTCTGAGGGGCCAGTCTGTATTGAAAAGCCTCGACCTGAGCCAGAACCAGGTGAGGCATTGGTCCGAACACTCCGCGTTGGTATTGATGGCACTGATCATGAGATACTTGCTGGATCCTATGGTGAGTATCCCGATGGTGAGGATCATCTTATTCTCGGACATGAGGCGGTCGGCGTAGTCGAAGACCCGGGAACAACCGATTTTGAGCGTGGCGAGGTTGTAGCGCCAATAGTCCGGCGCCCACCAGATGGAGGCTCTGTGTACTTCGACCGTGGCGAACCGGACATGGCACCCGAGGAATCATATTATGAACGTGGTATTATTGGGTCTCATGGTTATTTCTCTGAGTTCTTCACTTCACAGGCACAATATCTCGTTTCAGTTCCTCCGTCATTGGCTCGCGTTGGATTTCTCATTGAACCACTCTCAGTCGTGAATAAAGCCATTGAGTTGGCAATGACTTCGCGGTCATCATTCAATTGGGAACCAACATCGGCACTTGTCTTGGGTAATGGTAGTCTTGGACTACTGATGCTCGCTCACCTTACATCAACAGATACCTATGAGCGATGCTACTGTCTTGGACGTCGTGACCGACCGGATCCGACGATTGATATCATCGAACGGCTGGGTGCGACGTATATTGACTCTCGGAAAACACCTGTCGACACGATTCCGTCTGCATATGAATCGATGGACTTCGTCTGTGAAGCAACCGGACATGCACCACATGCCTTCAAAACGATTGATGCACTCGCACCGAATGGTGTCGGTGCGCTGCTTGGTGTTCCTGAGTCATCAACCTTCGAAATTGACGGCGGCGCACTCCACAATGAACTTGTTTTACATAATAAAGCGCTCATCGGTAGTGTAAATTCAAATGCTGATCATTTTGAGACAGCGACCGATGATCTCCGCACGTTTCCAGAGTGGTTTATTGATGCATTAATCACCGATGTATATCCACTCTCAAACTTTATCGATGCATTTGATGATGACGACACCACTATAAAAACAGCCGTGCAACTCAGCGCATATGAAGAACGTTGATGATCTTATCGAGAATGCAGCCGAACTTGCCGAGCGAGGACTCTCCAAAGGTGAGATTGCCGATGAATTAAATGTCTCTCGAGAAACGGCTAGCTGGCTTGTCGAGCGAAGTGACCCAGGCGATGATAATCAATCACCATCATCAAACAAGCCAACAGAAGCACACGATATCCATGTCGACTGGAGTGCTATTGGACGTGATTCAAAACGGCTCACACACATTGGACGAGCAATGGCTGATCTATTAATGAAAGAAGGTGAGGCGGTCGATTTGACGATTGGAATTGAAAAAGCGGGTGCATCACTCTCGACGGTTGTTGCTCAGGAACTTGATACAGACCTTGGATCGTATGCGCCTGCAAAACACCAGTGGAACGAAGGTGACATTGATGAACTTGGTGGGTCGTTCTCACGGAATTTTGCACAGATCCGTGACCGTGACTGCTACGTCGTTGATGATACAATCACCTCCGGTACAACGATGCGAGAAACAATCGAAGCGATTCGTGATGCCGGTGGTCGACCTGTCGCATGTGTCGTTGTTGTTGATAAACAGGGCGTTGATTCGATCGCCGATGTCCCTATTTATTCACTGATTGACGTTGTTCGTGTCGATAGTGACAGTAATGCTGATCATGATATATCTGATAGGTCGAAGTCGACGCGACCTAACAGGTGAGCGAGTTCGATGAGAGAAGCGCCGTACGCAGTTTCAGTTGATATCAATTACTATTGGATTCTCTTTTGTTGACATCTTCCCGCGCCTGAAGACGCGGGTATTCTCCTTATCTTGTATAAACTGCGGTAGTTGAGTAAATCTGAATTAATTTCGACACAACCTCTTTGTTATCCGACTTCATATAATATAGTATGACGTTTCAGCCTGATTCCGAATTAAGCGATGATGAGGTCACGACTCGTGTCAATGAGACAATCGCAAACAACGATGTTGCCCTGTTCATGAAAGGCAATCGATTGATGCCACAGTGTGGGTACTCACAACGAGCAGTCAATCTCATTTCACAACACGTTGAGGAGTTCGAAACTATCGATGTGCTTCCTGCACTTGATCAATATCGCAGTGCACTTGACGATCATAGCGGTTGGGAAACGATTCCCCAGACGTATGTCGATGGTGAGTTCATCGGTGGTAGTGATATTCTCGCTGAACTTGATGAGCGGGGGGATCTTGCAGATACACTTGACCTTGACGACTGAGTCCAATCACGACAACAATTGGTCTATTACGGCTCTATCACCGAGAATATAAATAATGTGTGATAATCCATCTTATTCCCAATAAGAACTACTTTTTATTTTTATATTATCAGTGACTTAGCAAAATGACCGTTCAGTGATTATTATGCGCAGAAATATACCCAAGAATTCTTCAATCTATTGGCACAATCAGACATCATAAAGTAGATATGACCGCATCTCTCTCGGACATTATATAAGTCCGGGACTCATATATTCATATAGGTACCGACGTCGCGTTTTCTCCATCTCGCACGGGTACCCGAAACGCAATTATGTCAGGCCGTGTATACCGACTCCACTCGACACTAGAACTGCCACTCGAAGACGTCGAAGCGTTTCTAAACGGTGACCCGGACCTGCCCACCGAGATTGAGTCAATTGAATTAACACGTCGAAACAACACACTCATTTTGAAAGCTGTTGCTGCTGATGATAATCTCAGTAAATATACACCAACTGCACAACTGAAAGCAAGTGTTACGGAAAATCGCGTGTATGAAGAGGAACCACCACGTGGTGGCAACCCGCGATGGACTGATGAGGAAGAAGAGGAAATACCATCAGAACTCGTTGAGTTCGCTTGTTTCAAAGGTGACCGAGAGACGGTTCTTCAAAACACTGCACTCCAGCATCCGATGTTTCGCGTCTTCCGTCAGATTGCGCTTCTTGCGGAAAAAGGGACGCTCACTGCAATTACTGAGGTAGATGAGGACCTTTCGGCTCATCGAATTGTCGAAGGCGAAGAGCGACCAGCGACAATTGAGGTCGTTGAAAACCCATCACAGGATGAGAGTGGATCTGGCGGCGTAGACTGGCGCGATAATAAATTCATCAGTGATTAATTGATTATTGCAGGTCCTGCAAACCCGTCGCTTCGTTTTGAATCCTTCATTAGCCGCTGTAAGAGTTACTGTATTCAATTAAACTACCTCATACTGAACTGTGCATAGTGATAGTATGGAGGTGAATTCCTGATATCTTCAGCAATAAGTATGCTCTACTCATTCTGTCTCACCAGCCGGTGAGTATTTTCCACTTGTCTACACAAGATGATGTATGTTCGAACAGCGTGGTCAAGATGGAGCAGACGCAATTCAAATTCCATCTGGGACACCCGTATCAGCTACACCAAAAGAATGTGCTATGGCTGCTGTCACTGCTGGTGTCAATGCAGCACATCCTAAGCAGGTTCTCTCCGAAATGATAACACGAGAGGGCGATACACTCTCGATTGCTAATAATCAATACGACCTATCGGAGTATCAAGAAGTGGTTATCCTAGGTGGTGGTAATGCTGCCGGTGGCATTGCACGATATCTCACCACAATAATTGATGATTACCTCACTGGAGGAGTCATTATTACAGATAACCCTGTAGATGCCGACCCAATCACCGTTATTACCGGGACTCATCCGCTTCCAACCAATTCAAACATCAGTGGTGCCAAACAGATTCGTTCTTGTGCCCGTAACTGCGATGATAATACCCTTGCTCTCGTCGTGATTACTGGTGGAGGAAGCGCGCTTTTATCAGCACCAATTGCAGGTATCGATGAGCCTGCACTACGGAAAGTAACTCAGGAGCTAATTCAGTGTGGTGCACCGATTGATCGGATTAACGCCGTTCGAAAGCATATCTCGACGATCAAGGGAGGACAATTGTCACGTGCACTTACTCCAGCTCAGACGGTTGGTCTCATCTTTAGTGACGTTACATCAGGTGACCCTAGCGTTGTCGCTAGCGGACCACTATCGCCAGATTCGACAACATATGCAGACGCACTCACGACACTCGGTGAATTCGCTATTGACACGCCCGAGTCAGTTCGTATGCATCTTCAACGTGGTGCCGACGGTAAGATCGATGAAACTCCATCTAAGCAGTCCTCATCAGCATTTGACTCGACGACAACGATTATCCTTGCAGACGGAATGACCGCACTTGATGCCGCAGCAAACCGATGTTCAGACCTGGGTTATGAGCCATTAATTCTATCTTCATCCATTCGTGGAGAAGCACGTGAAGCAGCAAAAACACATGTCGCTATTGCAGAGGAAATTCAGCGAAACAAAATTCCAATTGACTCTCCAGCAGCTGTCTTAGCTGGTGGTGAAACAACTGTGACGGTGACAGGCGATGGAGCCGGTGGTCCAAATCAGGAGTTTGCACTCGCAGCAGCAATTGAACTTCCCCCGAATACAGCAGTTTGTGCGGTTGATACTGACGGATTTGATGGTCCAACGGATGCCGCTGGGGCAACTGTAACAGCTGCGAGTATCAACGAGCCATCAGCAGCTCGCGCAGCACTCGACGCAAATAATGCGTACTCATTCCTTGATAACCATGCCACGTTGATGATGTCAACTGATGGGGCGACTGGTACTAATGTTAATGATCTTCGTGTTCTCACCGTTCTAACGGAAGATACTTAATAGCTGTAATAATATGTAATTATACATATGCCGGAAAGTTTCCCTGAATATCTCGATGTCGACTATACCGATGGCAGCGAGGAGACAGCAACCGACTATCCGACGATTGAATCAAAAATTGAGAAAGCAGTTGCGGTAACCAAACGCGGTCTTGAGGAATATGACAATCCAGTTGTCATGTGGACCGGTGGAAAAGACTCGACACTGACACTGTATTTCATTGAGGAGGTGGCTCGTCAGCACGGTCTTGAGACACCACCAACAGTATTTATTGATCATTTCCAGCACTTTGATGAAATACATGACTTTGTTGACCGATGGGCAGATGCCTGGGATCTTGATGTGATGTATGCTCGTAACAATGATATCGGTGAGTACGTTGATGAGCATGATCTTGAACCGGGCGATGATATTCCTGTTTCAGATCTTTCAGAACACAATCAACATCATGTACGCGACTTGCTTGAGTATGAAGAGGATACCTTCCCATTCTTACTCGACACATATGTTGGCAACCATCTTCTGAAGACAGTAGCACTCAATGACACACTTGAGAGCGAAGGTGTCGACGGAGTCATCTCCGGTGTTCGCTGGGATGAACAAGAAGCCCGTGCTGAGGAGACGTTCTTCTCATCGCGACATGACCCAGACATTTATCCACCACATGACCGCATTCAGCCAATCCTCCAGTTTGACGAACGCGCCGTTTGGCAAACATTTTGGAACTTCGTCGTCCCAGATACCGTTTCAGCATATCCTGATGAAGGATACGTGCCAACCGGTGCCGATGATCTCCCAAATGGTGTGACAGTTGATGACGTTCCGGTTTCGCCTAAATACTTCGCTGGATTCCGCTCACTTGGCAGCGAGGTCTCGACAGAAAAGACAACTGAGGAACCAGCATGGCTACAGGACGTCGAGAACACCACAGAACGAGCTGGTCGTGCACAGGATAAAGAAGATCTGATGGAACGTCTTCGCGATCTTGGATATATGTAATATTCTCCTTAGATAAATAGCGCTGATACTCTCATTGACCTCCCCCCGCGCCTGCAGACGCGGGAATCCCACCACGGGATTTCAGGCCGAGCGTGGCCCTATGGTTTCAATACGCATACGTCCCAAGCGTCTCTTGCTGGGTAGCATCGGCTTGGGTGTCTTGTGGGGTGGAGGCGGTCAAACGCCCCCTATCCTCAGCCGAGTCATCGCCATCCGTGTGCGTGTGTTCTCTTGCATGGCTCTCTCCGCTGAGGTAGCGGTCTGCGATGTTTATCGCGCCGTTCCCGTTCACGTCCGCTTGGGACTCCCCCATCCAGCATGCGTCGTTCGTACACTTGAACGTCGCCTGTCGTGGGCGATATCCTACCTCACCTCACCGCAAGCGTGGCACTCTTTCGACGTGTTGCGCGGGTTCACCGTCTCAACGGGGATACCCTTCTCGACGGCCTTGTACCGTATCTGCGCGTGGAGTTTGGCGAACCCCCATCCGTGGAGACGCCGGTTCATGTACTCGCCGTAATCCATCGACTCCCGTATGTACGTGAGGTCTTCCAGAACGAGAACGGGGTTCTCGACGGATTCGGCGTACTCTACGACCTCGCTGGTGACGGTATGGAACACGTCGTCTATCTGGTTCCATATACCGTCCCCGAACGAGTCAGCGATACGCTCACTGCCACGCTGCTGAAGCCGTCGCGTGGCAGTGAAGTGGGTTTTGCGGAGCCGACGAACGGTCTTGCCCTCGTCGGTCCACAGTTCGGGCGAGGTCGGAGAGCCGTGGTCGTCGCGGTGACACACCGTGACGAGTGACGCTTCCCCGATGTCTACTCCGATGGGAGTCCGTTCTTCGGCGGACACCTCGGAGCGTTCCTCTACGTCGCGGGTGGCCGTAACGTGGAGATACCATGTTCCGTCCCGCTCGAACAGCCGACTCTCGCCCATCTCCGCGTCACCAGCGTTCAACGCTTCCAGCCAGTCTCGCTGTTCGGGGTTCGGCTGTGCTGGCATCCAGAGGTGGTAGTCCTCGTGGTGTGGGATTTTGACGTACCACTCGATTGCATTCTCGGGCTTGTGGTCGAGTCGTAGTCCCTCGTTGGTGAAGCGGACAGGGTGGTCGTCGTGAAGTTCGCCCGCGTTGTACGTCGTCTTCAACTGCGGGACGTACTTCTTGAGCGCGTTCTTCGCGTACCCGCTCAGGTCGGAGTCAACCACAACATCGTTCGCTCCGGCTTGCGTGGCGTGGTACATCCGGCGTCGAAAGCGTCTTGGAGGGCGTTCTGGTACGCCTCTCGCGTCTCTCGGAGTTTCCTCCGCTTGTGGGCGTTCGGCTCTACCAGTTTGAGTTCGAGCGTCTTCGTGAGTTCGGTCACGAGTCGCCCTCCTTGTGCTGTTGGATGTAGTTGTCGACTGTCTCACTCGATAGGTGCCCTGCTGTTCCTGCGTAGTATCCTCTCGCCCATCCGATTTTCTCGCCGTCGTGGTCGGCGTAGCGGTGGTTGTACTTGCGCGAGGAGATGCCCTTGAACCAGTTGGCGAGCAGAGCCGGTTCGTTCTTGGGCGGGCTACTGACGAACAGGTGAACGTGGACGTGGTCGGGGTCGGGCTGTACGGTGAGGTCGAGTATTTCGACGCCTTTGTCGTCGGCTATTTCGTGGAGGATGGATCTGACACGACTGGCGACCTCGTTGACGAGTACCGAGTGGCGGTACTTCGGCAGCCACACTATGTGGTAGTTGAGGTTGTAGGTCGCGTGTCGTGTGGTCTTCATCCGTCTTACACACTATGGGGTCACAGGATGTTACTACTGACGGTAAATCGGTGGGAAATCCAGCCGTGGCGTCGTCGGCGGACGTGTACGCTATTGTCCGCTTGACCCCCGGCTAAAGACGGGGGTATGCGCTCGTAACTTTATCATAGATACATATCTTACTTTCCGATACTGGTATTATGCCTGTAGTCTTTTAGCGCATACGCCCTTCTCGCCGGTTGTGACCGCCAACACATCATAGTGGTGAGAAAGTGCATTGTGATTGGAATGGAATACAATACTGATGAGTACCCGATCGCTGCACTGTCTCCGGATAGCGAATTCAAACAAAATAAAACATTATACGTTCATCTAACTAACAATACAGTAATAAAATTGAATATGAATCACTATAATCAAAACTCTACATCATGAAACTGTCCGATAATAAACAATCTGATCACTGGGTAAGTCTTTTTTCCGGTGGTAAGGACTCCTCATGGGCGCTATATCGCGCGCTTGGGGATGACCGTGATGTCACACATCTGCTCACCGTACATCCAAGTGAGGACTCATACATGTATCATGTTCCTGAAACGGGACTCGCTCAGCTTGCGGCTGAGAGCGCTGGAATTGAATTAATTGAGATTGATCCAGATGATTTCGACGCATCCAGTGCGGTCGACGCAAGTACACAGGGTGATCGTGAGTTAGAGCCGCTTGAGAATGCACTTGCGGAACTTGATGAGACGCTCACAGGAGGTATCACCGGCGTTACTGCTGGGGCGGTCGAGAGTGAATTTCAGACGAGTCGAATACGAGGGATGTGTGATCGACTCGATATTGAACTCTTTGCACCACTTTGGCAGCGCGATCCGATGACACTTGGTAAAAATATGATTGCTGCAGGATTCGAGATTATCATTGTTCAGGTCGCAGCGCGTGGTCTTGATTCCTCATGGCTTGGACGCACTCTTGATACTGAGACATTGTCAGAACTCGCTACACTCAATGATCGCTATGGAGTCCATGTGCTTGGTGAGGGTGGTGAGTTTGAAACGTTCGTGACCGATGGTCCACATCTCTCTCGACCAATCGAAATTGAGTATACAACTACGTGGAAAGGAACACACGGTTACATCGATGTGACAAATGCAACGCTTGGGTCAAAATGAGAAACACCGATTAATATTGTTTAGTAAAACTCGTACGCAACGTGGGATAGAAAAATTGTGATTGAATGACTTCTGTGGGCGTTTCCCCATCCTCGCATCTTTGATATCCGCTGGAGCATATGAGTACGGATGGATTGCTTATTTTCTTACTGACAGCTAAATGTGAATCAAAAGTAGTGGAATAAAGACACCACTTTCAGTGACGGATTTGTGAGTACGACCCGATGAGTGTGTCAGCGAGATCAACCGCTTCAACGCTACTTTCTTGATCAATAACGCTATTACTGATCGTCGCAGCATTAATGTCGGTGTTTTTGAACACGACTGTTCGTTCAAGCTCAGAATCAACAACAGACGCTCCAGACATAATGTGGACATTATCACCTAGTGTCGAGTCTTCGACAGTTGCTGTACTATCGATGAATGTTTCTCCGTCAAGATACCACGATACAGCATCAAGATAACTCTCTGGCGTTCCAATATCAAACCACGCACCATCGAATGTGAACGCATGTACAGATCCTCGATTCTGTAGCCATTGCATCAACCAGCCAGGCTCATCAGGATTATTCCCATCTGCAAGATATGTTTCAAAGTTTGGAAGCGTCTCTGCTGGGAATGCATAACATGCAATCGAGACTAACGTGCTTTCTGGATTGTCTGGTTTCTCTTGAAAATCGATAACCCGATCATCAGCAAGCTGCACCAGTCCATATGACGATGCACGATCTTTCGATCCAACATCATACGCAGCCAGACAAGGGGTTCCTTTCGATTCAAAGAAATCGACAAACTCACCCAGATCGAATGAAAGTAAGTTATCACCAGCGACAACGACGAGATCATCCGAAACGTTCTCGCGGTCAATTAGCTGTTCAAGCGCACCAACAACTCCGAACTTTTCATTTTCTTCACTTGTGTCCTCAACAGATAATGTTGGTTTCTCATACGATGATGACTCAATATAAGACTCAAAATCATCGGCAAACCGTTCATTTGTGCTAACAAACACCTCATCAACCCGGCTGTCTTCCTCAAGATCCTCAAAGATAATATCAATAACAGTGCCATCACCAACTGGCAGAAACATCTTTGGTCGGTCTTTTGTGATTGGCCACATCCGTGTTGCGTACCCACCTGCAAGAACGACTGCTTTCATAGCCTAGGACTCTTTCTGGAGTGACAAGTATGTTTCCAAACAGTATGAAAATACAGTGAATCGTCCTGAAATATATATTCCCCCGGAGCTGCTATTGATATAAATGGATAAAAATAATCTATCACCTGACACAGAAGAGACCCACCCTCAAGCAGACTCAGCGCATCAGCCAGGGTCTAAGACGACCACAGAATCAGAATCATCGACTGACGACACGGTAGAATATACTAAACCCACAGCACAATCAGACGCACAAACAGCGCGAGAGCATATCAGAGCCGAAATCCGGACAACACCACAAACAGCCTCAGAATTAGGATCGCTCGTCAATATCCCTCGCAGCGTTGTCTTTGGGCATGTCGATCATATTGCACGAAGTGTTGATTCAGCTTCTGATGAACAATTTCTGGTCGCCCCTCCGACATGTAAAAACTGTGGCTTTGATCGGTTTGATGACCCAATCAATAATCCATCACGTTGTCCCGATTGTCGGTCTGAGCGGATATCAGAGCCGGAGTTTGTCATTGAACCGCTGTGATAAGAGCTAATCGTCCCCACTAGAATCTACAATGTCAACTGTTCCATCCGTCACACGAACATTAATGAGACTTTTAACATCATGACTACTATTATCTAGTTCGTTTGGACCGGCTTTCTTGATCACAGCGACGGTATCAACGACTTCTGCACCAATTTCACCGAGTGCATCGAGTACTGCCCGCATTGTTCCACCCGTAGAGAGAACATCATCAAGAACAAGAACTCGCTCGCCATCACGAACATCATTAATATACATCTCGTTCTCAGCATAGCCCGTCTGCTGACTGAGTGAGACTTCACCTTCTAGCCCGTACTGACGCTTTCGAATAACAACGAGTGGAATATCAGTCATCAACGACACGGCTGTTGAGATATGAATCCCCATTGCCGCCGGTGTTACAATCTTATCAACATTGTCAACCTCGACTTTGCGAATGATCTTGATAACGATTTCACGAAGTAACTCTGGTCGTAACACTGGGACACCATCGCTGACAGGGTGCACGAAATACTCATAATCACCTTTCTCAATAATTGGCGCCTCAAGTAGCGATTGCTGCAGCTTATCCATGTCGATGGTATTCTATGTCATATATAAAAGCTGACGATTCATCTTGTTATTGAGTGTGTTGTTAATTTAATTTTTATATCTACTGTTTACTCTTGATCATCAAAGCCCTGATTAATTTTGAGTAACCTCAGCACAAATGGCTGAATAAGATGGAATACAGGAGAAGCTTGGCGGACGGGTGCTATTGACGTTGCAAGTGTCATTCCTCGTCTGTTATTCGCCGATCTCCAAATGATCCGGATTATTTGCCCATTCCATTCAGCTATTATTATCGTATATCGTGCTGTTTCACCGGCAACAGCGCTGAGAGATGACTGAGGCGTGAACTCAGTGTCACCTACAAGAGCAAGTTGCTTCAGGCCAATTGCATCATCATTTGAATGTCTGATATCACCTTCATATGTCAGTTAGCTACAATGGAACGGAAGACGTATTTGGGTGCTTCAACAATTATCAATAACATATGAGCCGAGAGCCCGATGACGCACAACCGCTGGTCATCCACGCCGGAGGTGAGTAATAATGGCGGGCAGCACTGCTGATGCACATTCTCGTCTGCTCGTACCTGTCAGAGAGTCCACGACGATTCGAAATACCGTTGCGTACGCAGTTCGCGCTGCTGAGTCAGCAGCAACAGCGAGTGAGGATCCGGCTGTCCACTTCGTTTATCTCTCACGACAACGAGCGGTTGATGACGGCGCTGCTGGTAATATTTCTTCGGGTGATGAACTTTTAGAACGCGTGACTGTGTGGGCAGATGAGGATAGGAATACTGCTGGATCAGAATCGGAATCGGAATCGGAACGAAGCGGAAAGCGGAAACGAAAGGTTCTGTAAATGCTGATACTGCCGATGAGAATGTGATCGAGATTGAAACGGCACTTCTTGGCACGGATCGATATCTATTCAGTCCTGCTGACTTTGCTGAGATCACCACTGACTACGCTGAAGAACATGATCTTAATCGGATTATTATCGATCCTGAATACCAACCTGGTGGAGGAGCACCGATGCTTCGGTCATTTGAGACAGCCCTCGCACAGACGGACTGTACCGTTGAGGAAGCTCCGGTTGACCGCCAAACCAGTCGATCGCGAATATCAACCCCTTCAACGCTGACGAAAGGTATTGCAACATTTCTTGTTTGCAATGTATTTTATCTCCTCATCGCCGGATCGATAACCCCATTTAATCTCTTGACTGGTTCGGTAACTGCACTTGCTGCCTCAATCGCGTTTTCGAATATTACATTCACTACTTCGCCAGGGTTCATTCAAACTGGTATTCGTGTGCTCCGAATGGGTGTATTTGTTCCATATCTCTTGTGGGAGATTGCAAAAGCGAATCTTGCAATTACGTATATCATTCTTCATCCATCGCTTCCAATCGACCCGGAGATGCAGCAGTTTCGCGCTGGCGTTCGAGGGGCCCTCCCAGTGATGACGCTTGCAAACAGCATCACACTTACTCCTGGAACGTTAACAGTCGATGTTGATGATGGGCTCTACATCCACACATTGACTGAAAGCGCACGTGCTGATCTTAGCGCCGGTGGTCTAGAGCGAGCAGTCCGATTCGTTTTTTACGGACGGGCAGGCGCCCGACTTCCGGCACCGACAGAGCGCAATAGTATCGTTTCGATTACAACTGATCCTGACTCCGAGTCTGATCTCAATACCGATATCATTACTGAGTCATCTTCATCGCAGACACCACAGGAGGCTGACTAATGTCTATATCGCTAACAGCCATTATACAGAGTAATATTGATCTTGGTCTTAACGACCCAATCGAAGCTGTGTTTATTGGGGCTGCTGTTATTCTTATTTTGTCAGCAGTCATACTCTCATATCGAATCGTTTCTGGACCAACGATGCAGGATCGAGTTATCGCAGTGAATAGCGTTGGGACAACAACAGTCGTTGTTCTAGCACTCCTTGCGGCAGCACTCGATCGTCCTGGTTTTCTTGATATTGCTCTTGTGTATGCAATGTTGAATTTCCTGATGAGTATCGCTATTTCGAAATTTACTGTCGAACGCGGAGACGTGCTCTAAAATGTCTCCTCTCGACATTATTGCCACTGTACTTGTTCTTCTCGGGACATTTTTTGGACTTGTTGCCACCATTGGTGTTATTCGACTTCCCGATTTGTACACTCGTGCGCACGCTACCTCAAAAAATGATACTCTTGGTATTGTGCTTGCACTAACGGGTGTTGCACTGGTATTTGGGAGTGGTGTGACAACGGCGAAAACAGTTTTACTAGCAGTATTTGTTTTCATTACAAATCCGACGGCTGCACATGCTATCACGCGTGCAGCGTATGATCAAAACATCGTCCCATGGACGGCAGAGGCGGAAGCAGAAGTGAATGTGAACGCGAGTGCAAATGCGGAGGGTGAGGACCGATGACTCCACTTCAGTGGGGGATCCTTGCTTCTGTCCTCTCGCTTGCTGTGGTTGTCGCTGCTGCGGCAGTCCTGCTTCAGGATGTACTTAATGCAATTATTGCATTCGCCACGTTCAGTTTTGGTGTTGCGATCACATGGATTCTCTTTGCAGCACCAGATGTTGCGCTCACGGAGGCTGCAGTTGGAGCTGGTATCACAACAACACTGCTTCTTGTGACAATTGCACGAACAGTTCGTCAGAGTGGTGACCGACTTCTTGAAAAAGTTGACCCCCGTGCGGCTATAACAGCCATATTATTCGCTGGACTCCTTGCGACAACGGTTGATGATCTCCCCGCAGTCGGAAGTCCACAGTCACCCATTGCAACGTCATCAGTAACATCATATTATATTGAGAACGCGTATCCAGAGACAGGAGTTGAAAATGCTGTTACCGCAGTGCTAGCCGCATATCGTGGTTTTGATACCCTTGGTGAGGCGACCGTTGTCATTGCTGCTGGGCTTGCCGTTCTCGTTGTTCTTCAACAGGAGTCATATGCATGAGTAACAAATCATCCACACCCACATCGACGTCCGCTGATACTCACGACCGTACAGAAAGTATTGCTAACCCTACATACGTTGAAAGCACAGTTATTATGACGACTGTTAGGCTGGTAGTCCCATTTATTTTCACCTTTGGGCTGTTCGTGATGTTCCATGGTGCTGACTCCGCTGGTGGTGGCTTCCAAGGTGGCGTCATCGTTGCCTCAACGGTTCTGCTCCTTGCATTCGCGTTCGGCATCGATGCGACACGAAGATGGATCGAAGGACCGCTCATCCGAACTGCAATTGCGACTGGTAGCGGATTATTCATTATCATCGGACTTGGTTCGATATTGGTCAATGGTCAATTTCTCGAATACGCTGCATATGATATTGGAACTACTGGTATAAAATACGGAATTGAACTGGTTGAACTCGGAATTGGTTCGATTGTCTCAGGTGTCCTCATTGGGCTATTTTATACACTTGCCCGCGGAGACATGCTTACGCAGGGAGATATTACTCAGCCTTCACCACAGAAACAACAGGAAAATGATGGCTCATGACTCCAATTGAACTACTTACCTCACGATTCAGTTATATTATCTACGTCGCATTAGTTGGTATTGGGTTGTATGGAGTTATCAACAGCTCAAATCTTGTCAAGAAGGTAATTGCACTAAATATATTTCAGGTTGGCATCTTCTTGTTTTTCATTGCTGGTGGGTATGTCAACAACGCCGCCCCTCCGCTTGTTGAAAAGGGGACTGAGGCTGTGTATGCGAGTCCACTCCCACACGTGCTTATCTTGACCGCTATTGTCGTTGGAGTGAGCCTCACTGCTGTTGCACTTGCACTCATTATTCGTGTGTATAATGCGTATGGTAGTCTTGATGAAGATGTGATTCGAGAGGTGCAATTAAATGACTGATGCGCTTCCATTACTCGTAGTCATTCCATTATTTGCAGCCCTCTTCCCAGTCGCTCTTGGATATCTCTGGAACGATGCTGGATGGGTTACAGCGGCTATCACTGCAGTTGTGCATCTCGGGCTTGCAGGTATCGTTGCACAACAGGTACTAAATAGCGGTCAATTTAATTATGCTGTTGGCGGATTTCAACCACCGATAGGCATTGAACTTGTTGCTGATAGTGTTACTGCGGTGCTTGTCGTTCTCGTTTCGATTATAACGATTCTTACTGTCGCGTATGCTCGTCGTGCTGGACCACATCAAAATGCGTTCTACAGTGAACTGTTGTTGCTTACTGCTGGCGTATCTGGTGTCATCATTACCGGCGACTTATTCAATCTATATGTCTTTCTCGAGATTACCGGTCTCGCAACATATGCACTTGTAGCCGCCAACCGATCACCTGCAGCAGCACTCGCGAGTGTCAAATATCTTCTTGTTGGAACAATTGGCGCATCGTTGTACCTCCTTGGTGTCGGATATCTCTATATCGCTACGGGGACATTAAATATGGCTGATCTTGCGAGTCAATTACCGGCAGTTGGATATGACACACCACTTGTCGTGACCGGGTTTACATTGTTGATGACCGGACTTGCGATTAAAACAGCCCTGTTCCCAGTTCATACATGGCAGCCAAATGCATATGCTGAATCACCACACAGCGTCACCGTATACATTGCTGCATTGGTATCTACTGCTGCCGCATATGCGATATTCCGGATCACATACACAGTGTTCAGCACTTCATTTGCATCGGCTGTTCCGCTTGCACTTGATGCGCTTGCATGGGCTGCGGCAGTGAGTGTCATTGTCGGATCCGTCCTGGCTGTCGTTCAATCAGATCTCAAACGAATGCTTGCATATTCTTCGGTCGCACAATTTGGTCTTATTATTGCTGGAATCGCAGTAATGAATGAAATAGCGCTCACAGGGAGTTTAGTCCATCTTGTTGGTCATGCTGTTATGAAAGCGGGTCTATTCGTCGCCCTTGGAGGGCTTGCAAGCATTGCTGGAGGGCGGACGATTGATGATATGATCGGTCTTGGTCGACGTGCACCGATTGTGAGTCTTGGATTTGCAACGCTTGCGTTTGCGCTTGTTGGTGTCCCACCAGCCATTGGATTCGCCGGAAAATGGCAGATTGTACTTGGTGCAGTGTCAGCCGGTCATTGGGCTGTTGCAACGGTTGCTGTTGTCAGCACCATGCTTACACTCGCGTACTTCTTACGTATTGTTGAACGCCTATATTTCCGATCACCGTCTTCGGTCCCAGTTGATGAACAAACATCAGACATGAGTACAAACATGACAACAGATGGCGGCAATGCTACGTTACCATCATCAATTAGTACAACAACTCGTGTAATCGTCACACTCTCTGCAATCAGTGCAATCGGACTTGGACTTGCTGCATCAGATCTTATTGTCGTCTTGGAACCAGCATTGGAGGTATACTTCTAATGGCTGAGATTACATCATTAAGACCACTATTAGCGGTCATCCTCCCGGCTATCGGTATCGCCGGAATTGTTCTCTCACGCCGATACCCGAATATTCGAGAGGGAGCGACAATTCTCACTGCTGTTTCGACGGCTGGTGTCATTGCAAGCCTCCTCCCCGCTGTCCTTAGTGGTAGTGCGTATGTTACCAATCTCGGGACGTTTGTCCCTGGTGTCGCTTTTAGTCTTCGCGCAGATGCGCTTGGAACACTCTTTGCACTTCTTGCAAGCTTCTTGTGGATTATTACGAGCTTCTATAGCATTGGTTACATGCGCGGACTGGATGAGCATGCACAAACGCGATACTTTGCTGCTTTCGCAGGAAGTGTTAGCGCAGCAATCGGGGTTGCCTTTGCATCAAATCTCATTATTCTATATATTTTTTATGAACTGCTCACTGTTGCAACGTATCCGCTTGTCACACACGATGAAAGCGATGTAGCACGGGCAGCAGGTCGAAAATATCTTGCATACACCTTTGGTGGTGGTGTTGCCGTTCTTGCCGGTATTGTGCTTGTTTTCTGGTCAACCGGTACTGTTGCATTTACCCCTGGGGGAATTGCTGAACTCGCCTCCATCGACCCACTTCTCGCTCGTGGCGCCTTTGCCCTTCTTGCTGGTGGATTTGGTGTAAAAGCAGCACTCATTCCCGTCCATTCATGGCTCCCAGACGCGATGGTCGCCCCAACTCCAGTCTCGGGACTGTTACATGCTGTTGCGGTTGTCAAAAGTGGTGTCTTTGGGATTTCTCGTCTCGTTCTCGACGTTTACGGTCCAGAAACAGTTGCACAACTGGGAGTTGGGGTGCCACTAGCTGCTGTTGCTGCGGTGACGATTGTCATTGCGAGTGTGATCGCGTTGAGACAAGATAATCTCAAACGACGACTTGCATATTCAACGATTAGTCAACTTTCATATATCGTCCTTGGGCTTGGCTTATTTTCCCCGGCAGCACTCATCGGTGGGTTACTTCACATCCCTGCACATGCGTTTATGAAATTAACACTATTCTTCTGTGCAGGCACTATTCATGTTGAGACTCATACCGATAACATTAGCCAGATGGCTGGAATTGGTCGGCGAATGCCACTGACAATGAGTGCGTTTGCTGTTGCAAGTGTTGGAATGGCTGGATTGCCACTTGTCGCAGGATTTGTGAGTAAGTGGTACCTGCTTATTGGATCCGTTGACGCCGGTTATCCAATCTTCGCAGTTGTGTTGCTTGGCTCGGGGATACTAAATATCGCATATTTCTGGCCGATTGTATATCAGGCATTTTTCCAAACTGCAGCCGAAACAGATGCGAAACCAGTCATCGAATTTTCACTCGGTGGTCGATGGAACTCAACTCGAACCGATGGTCGTGGACATGAATATGATGATGACCACGACGAAGCCCCCGACACTGACGATAGCGATGACAGTACCGATGTAGTTGATACCATTATCAATGAACGGTCTGGCGATGCTGACGATGCATCGGCGCAACAAAAACCACAACAAATGGCAAATAATCCTGGCGATCCAGACGCAGAAACGACATACGCTGTTGATATTTATCCAAGCGACCACGATACCTCTAGCAAAACAGACTCTGGAGAAATGAAAGCCACTGCTGATGCGTCTTCACCAGCGTCTGATAATGAAACCGCAACACCAGATATGAATAGAACACAAGACAGCCGTGACGTGGAAATTAGTTCATCACCAGACCCATCAACCGAATCTACTCATACATCAGATGCCCCGCCTGCCGATGTGTCTGAGAGTGAGATGGAAGCAAATACAAATACAAATACAAGTACTGGTGCCGGTACCAGTGCCAGCAACAGTCATACAGATACTCAGACACCGACGCCGAACAATCGTCCTGACTTTGATCTCTCAAGTGATAATGATACACTTGAAGCCGAAGAACACGATTCGCATATGTCAGATCCTATGTGGGAACAGCGCACTATTCGGACAGAGAGCACGTGGTTTATGATTGCACCAATTGTAGTTGCTGTTACTGGGGCAATTGCGCTTGGGATTATCCCACAACAGATTGCGTTTCTCTCGCTGATTGAGCAAATTGTCTCTGCAGTAATGGGGGTAATAATATGAGTGGGCTCTCTGCATTGATTTCTGCCATCATGTACGTGTTTACACTTACCGGGACGTTTTCACGGTCAATCACCACTGATTTCTCTGATATCACGTATGCACCACTCCCGGCTGCTGCGGCACCGTCATTACCGACCATCGAGTTCGTGCTTCCATTTCCACCTGCATTTGCAATTCTCAGTATCGCGCTCATTGTGCCATTTCTCTCACGGCGAGTTGGTCATGGATTAGGAGCGATTGTGACCGCTGGTGTTGCAATTATCTCACTTATTTCGCCTACTGGCGCACACTTACCGGTTACATTCCTTGGATTCGATGCTGTATTATTCAATGTAGATGCATTCTCCCGGGTAATGGGCGTTATCTTTGGGACAATTGGTGCAGCGGCAGTCCTTTATTCATACTCATCACAGGCATCGAACCGACAGACAGCCTTTGCACTTGGCTACGTCGGGACAAGTGTTGGATCAGTGTTTGCCGGTGATTGGTTAACCCTCGTTTTCTTTTGGGAGTTGATGGCTATTACCAGCACGGCACTAGTCTGGGACTACGGTGGCGAAGCCGTTCGTGCTGGATTCAGATATGCCATCTACCACGGCATCGGTGGAAGCTTACTGATTGCAGCCATAATCTGGCATTATGTTGATGTCGGATCATTCCTATTTACCGCAGCGACTGGATTGACGCCAGGTGTCCCTGCTGCACTTGCTGCTGTTGGCATCGGTGTTAACGTTGGGTTTGTGGGATTACATGTGTGGCTTCCAGACACATATCCCCGACCACATATCGCTGCGAGCGTTTTCCTCTGTGTGTATACAACAAAGACTGGTGTCTACGGTCTTGCCCGTGCTTTCCCTGACGGAAACATTCTCATTGCATACATGGGCGCAGCAATGGCGTTGGTCGGCGTTGTATACGCACTCTTACAAAATGATATGCGCCGGCTACTATCATATCACATTCAATCACAGGTTGGATATATGGTTGCCGGGATCGGGATTGGAACCGCTCTGGCGACAGCAGGCGCGTTTGCACACGTATTCAATCATATTCTGTATAAAGCACTGCTGTTCATGACTGCTGGTGTCGTTGTCTCTCGTGTTGGTGAAGAAAATCTAAAATATCTCGGTGGACTTCGCCAGTATCTCCCACTCACTGGATTGGCGTTCGCCATCGCAGCGCTATCGATTAGCGGATTTCCTGGATTTAATGGCTTTGTCAGCAAGGGCATGATCACCGCAGCAGCTGATAAAAAGAATCTTGATGGAATCTTCTATATATTACTTGCGGCTGGCGTCGGAACATTCATGTCATTTATTAAATTCGGGTATTATGCATTCATCCGCTCAGCTCCTGATTCGGGAGCAATCGGTGATAATGCCGATACTGACATTATTCCATCAGCGACTGGTCAGCGTATTGCGATGCTCGGCGTCGCAGTGTTATGTGTCGTGTTTGGGTTATTCCCAGATGCACTCTTTGCACTTCTTCCGGGAAGCACTGCTGATGCACATCCATTCACTCTGGGGCACCTCGCTGAAGGTGTCATTCTTGCTGTGCTTGGCATCATTGGATTCGCACTTGTCAAACGACCAATATCCAATCTTGGAAGGATTCCCGATGTTGATGCCGTGATCAATCCTGGATCGTTTTATATCACTCGTGGACTCGTTCGCGGAACAACAGAACTATTCGCGACCGTTGATACTATGATTCAGACTATAGCAGCGCGCTCACTCACGATTACTGCTGATCCGTATAGCGCGGTCCGACGACCAGCCGCGATACTTCTCCAACGAGACCCGGACACGCTGACTGATGGAAGCCTACAGGCAACGATCGGAACAAGTGTCCTTCTTGTTGTCGTCGTACTTGTGATTGCCTTTGTCGGAACAATGTCCATGTGATTATTGGTCACGTTCCGCTCTCACAGTCAAGCTGAGTTGATGTTGACCGATTTATTTCCTTTCTCGAAAAGATGAATCGACAATAAGACGAGCAAATACAGAATACAGATACCACAAAGATAGGAGTCAGTTACCCACGACTGAAGTCGTGGGCTTGTCAGTGGACGGAGGCGGTGTAATCGCCGTTCAGGTTCAGCGTCCCTGACGGTAGCGCACACTGACAGGGTGCGCCTCCGCTCGAAGACTTCTGCCCCGAGCGGAGACGTTTCAACAATTTCCGAGCGATGTTCTTGCTCGCGTTATAATCCGCGTTCAACTCGTCCTCACACTTCTGGCACACGAACTGGTGTTTCGACCGCCGATTCGAGTCATCTGTCAAGCCACATGACGAACACCGTTGACTCGTGTACGCAGGATTCACCTGCGTCACCTCGGGACCGAACATCTCGGCTTTGTACTCGACGTACTGGTACAGGCGGCGGAACGCCCATGCGTGGAATCGCTTTGCACCAGCCATCCGGTCACGAATCCCAGTCAAGTTCTCGAATGCGACGTGTGTACAGCCGTGGTCGCGGGCCTCTTCGAGAATATGGTTCGAGGCACGGTGGAGCTCATCCTGCATCCAGCTGTGTTCGTGGTCTTGCATCGACTGAATTGATAACTGTGCCGACCGTGTGCCTGTCTGTTGCATCGACCCGCGAGTCTTCTCGAACTCTCGGCGTCGGTGGTTCATCTCGTCGGCGTTCCCGATGAACGTGCCTGTGGAAGTTACAGCGAGCGAGCCGTCCACGTTCAGGTCAACACCAAGGACTGTTCTGTGCTTGGTATCGGAAGAAGGAGTCGTGGAGTGCTCGTGCTCTTGCCCTTGCTCGGTCCGTGGTTCGGCGCATCCGTGCGTGGAGGTAGAACGACTCTGTGGGGCGATCGTACTGCACCGTGGACATACGGAACTCGTAGTCCTCGTTCAGCAGGTACTCACCAATCGGCGCTCCCTCTGAGTCGGTGGGAATCACGTAGTCACACTCGACCCGACTGCGGTTCACTGTCGAAAGGGAAACGTGGTCACGGTGGAACGTCGCTGAACGCTTGTCGTAGACAACGCTCCACGCATCGAAGTGCGGTTAACTCGTGTTGTCGCCTTTCTTGAGTCGGGCGATACCGCTTTTGATGGTCTCGATAGCACGCCGAATCCCTTTCTGGACGAGGTTTGCAGTCAACTCTGTCTCGTTTCGGAGTTGGTCGTAGAGGGTGTTCTCGGCCTTCTGTTTCGAGGTCACGCAGTAGTCGTTCGGGTGTCTCCAAGCCCACTCGCACAGTGGAGAACTGATTTTTAGTCTGATGGAGGTCGTCACACCGCTCGTCGGGCACGTTGAGTTTGACTTTGACGGTGCGAATCACGTCCTCCATCCGTGTTTCACATGTACATCCTGAATTGGCTCTTTATAGATCATACGATTGGCGTGGGGGAGGGGAGTCAGACTGCTATCGCTCGTGGGTTGTTTCGGGGGTTGTCGGATTCCTCCCACGAGTAAAGTCGTGGGCTTCCTCCTTGCATCTGTGTGAGATTTTATCATAGAAAAATAAATAATACTGTTTTTGCTTGTGAAGAGACAACAATGTGAATCTGAAGTCATTCATTCCGTGGTTTCTTTCTGATCACTACTGAATTTCTCAACGAGTTTATCTGCGATGGTCGCACCAAGAGCTTGTTTTGAATCATCAACCACTGTTGTCGAATCATCAATGACAATTGCACGCGTCTCAGCAGCACCCATCACCGAGGCATCGTTTGCGACGACGAAAGAAAGGGTAACTCGATCACGAAGGCTCTCTGCGATAGCAATCATTGATTCCTCATCACCCGATGTCTCAGCTTTAAATCCGACCATCGGGAGATCCGGGTACGCATCCCGTACCGCGTCGAGAAGTTTTTCTGTTGGTTCTAACTCAAGTGTTCGTGGCTTGCCCGATCGAAGCTTTTCTGAGGCAGTATCAACAGTATAATCACTGATCGCAGCTGCGGAAATAAACATATCAGCTCCGGTATCAAGTGTTTTAAATACCGCAGATCGCATCTCTGCGATTGACTCAACTGACCGTGTTTGTGCATAATGAACATCATTTCCAGTATGAATAAGTGTGACCTCAGCTCCACGTATGTGACATTCGCGTGCAACAGCTCGACCTGTCCGTCCTGAAGACCTATTTGTAAGTACTCGAATAGGATCGATTGACTCTGCGGTTGCACCTGCGGTCACCACAATATGCTGCCCACCGAGTGGTTGTGACCCCGCAGCGCTTGCTACTGCGGTAACAATGGCATCTTCTGTTGCAATCTTTGCTTTTTGCTCCTCAATACGTGGAGAAACAAACGTTACACCCCACGATTCAACAGTCTCAATCGCATCAAGCACTCCTGGGTGATCATACATCGGCTCATGCATCGCAGGAGCAATGATGACTGGAACGTCCGCACCAAGTGCTGTTGTCGCACATGTCGTTACTGGAGTGTCATCGACTGCCGTAGCGATCTTTCCAACCGTGTTTGCTGTTGCTGGGGCAAGTAATAAGACATCAGCCCATCCAGACCGACCGCACATCTCAACATGTTCGACTTGACCGGTTATTTCCGTCACGACTGGATTTTCAGTTGCGAACTCGACAGCCCACGGATGGATGATGCCCTGTGCGCTTTCTGTCATCACTCCACGAACAGTCGCACCCTGTCGACGTAACTCATGGGCGAGTTCAACCACCTTGACAGCGGCTATGCTACCCGAAACACCCAATGCGACGTTAACACCGTTCAGCATTATTATAACATTTGACAGGCGTCGGCTAAAGCCCACGGTGTCAACCCACACAGGATCAGAGGAATATGTCTTACTTTAATTACAAGATGATACTATAGTTAATTCGAGGTTCCCCTATCGTTGCTTACTTTCATACCATACTATCCAGCATAACACTCATTTTGTTTCGGTAAAAGCCATGAACTACTGTGGATGAACTCACTGTTAGCACTATTGTGTATCGCCCTCCGAATGAAATATATGATTTTCTTATCAAATTCCAACGATATGCTGCATACTCAGATCACCTTCGAGAGGTCACTGAACGGTCAAAGTCTGCGAGAGCTCATAGTTCCAAGACAGAAAATACACAATATGGACTAAAATTCGCATGGTGGAAACTAACGTACACCGTCGAATCAGAGGTGACGAATACCGATAGGCCGCACAGCATTGAGTGGCGTATCATTGAAAATCTCAGTGCTCATGGTAGATGGCGACTTAGAGAGATAGAAGGCGATTCACTCCCCGTCACTGCCCCAGAAACGGCTGATAAAGCCACCCGCGTCATATTTGAAGCAACATATGATCCTGATTCAGCAAATAAAGGCAGTATCAGTCTTCCACGATTTATTCCATTTGGACGGGTAATTGATCGACTTGAGCCTGCAATACAGAGGGAAGCAGAGGATACGGTTGAGCGTGTTGTGGCAGATATTGAGGGTCGCAAAAGACCGGTTGAACTCACGGTTGAACACCACTCAACATGAATATTCGCTGTACGCACAATATTAGTGTCTCAAGTATGTATATTATATACAGTAGCTATAACTCCACATTTGGCTATTCTACATGACAGCTTATGATATATGATCAGTAATACTGATCTCAATGAACAACAGTATCACGGGGTAAATGATATAATAATGAGACAGTCTACAGCTATCTGGATATTACTTTTTGAAGCGTACCTCTAGTTATACTTCGATATGTTATGCAATATAGATAATGCGAAAGAAAAAAACCGCCAGGTCGGACATACTGTGAGAGAGCATAATGAGAATCCAAACCCGACATAATCATCAGATTGAGAGCGTTTTATGGATGTAATTATCGTCGGTGCAGGGCAAGTTGGATCGAGCATTGCTGCTGATCTCGCACCATCACACGATGTTATTGTTGTCGATAGCGATGCCAGCCGCGTCGAGGATCTAAATTATTCACTGGATGTGCTTGGAACAGTCGGCGATGGGACCTCTATGAACACACTTGAAGACGCAGGCATTGAGGAAGCAGATATGGTTATCGCCTCGACTGATAACGATGAGACAAACATCGTTATTTGCTCGACGGTAAGAGCGGTCGCAGATGCGTTCACAATCGCTCGGGTCAAAGATACTGAGTACCTCCGGACATGGCAACGTTCCGATCGTGCGTTCGGTGTTGATTTTATGGTCTGTACGAACCTTCTCACCGCAGAATCAATCGCTCGTATGATTGGACTTCCTGCTGCTCGTGATGTTGATCCATTCGCGAACGGTGAGGTACAGATGGCAGAATTCGAACTTAGCGAGACAAGCCCAATCGCTGGACAAACAATTGCATCAGCTGACCGGTTTGAATCACTGACATTTGCATCAATTTTGCGTGATGGCACTGTGGAGATGCCGCGTGGTGAAACAACACTTCATCCAACAGACCGCGTCGTTGTCATTGGCTCACCTGATAGTGTACAAGAGTTCGCTGACACTGTTGATCCTGAGGAGACAGAAGCGGATCCCGAGGAGGCTGTTGTTATTGGTGGATCAAGGATAGGATACCACGTTGCTCGATTACTTGAGTCACAGGGCATCACTCCCCGAGTCATCGAACAAGGAGATGATCGTGCCCGTGAACTTGCAGAGAAACTCCCTGCGTCTATTGTGATGCAGTCTGACCCAACCGATATCGAGTTTCTTGAACGCGAGCGACTTGGTGATGCAGATGTCGTCGTGACCGTACTTGATTCTGATGAACGAAACCTACTTGTCTCACTGTTAGCTTCGTTGATGGGCGTTGAGCGAACGATTGCGGTGATCAATACAACTGAGTATGTTGATCTTTTTGAGACAGTTGGTGTTGACGTTGGGATCAGTCCACGTGAGGTGGTCGCCGAAGAAATCACACAGTTTACCCGTGAAGGCGATGCTGAGAATGTTGCACTCATTGAATCTGATAAAGCTGAAGTGCTTGAAATTGAGATTGATGCAGACAGCATACTTGTTGATCGCCCAATTCGTGATGCGATTAATGACCTTCCTGATGGGGTTGTTATCGGTGCAATAACTCGTGATGACGAATTCATTACTCCGCGTGGTGATACCGTGATTACAGTTGATGACCACGTCGTCATCTTTGTTGATACTGATGTGGTTGATGAAGCAGCACCAAAGCTCTAAGACGATACATTTAATGACAGACATACACCAGTAAAATTAGATATTCATATTTGCTGTTACTATCTTTATTCCGTTGTCATCGGTTATGTATTATAGGTCAATCTGTTGGATCAGATGTCTAATTATTGGGTACAATAATCGTGTACTGCCAGATTTTATATCTCCTGATTATTTCGAAAGCACTACACGAGGTGCGTGAGAAGTACATACGCTCTTGATGACAATCCGTGTCGATTATAATGCCAGTATCAGCCTTGTTGGGTCTGTATTAAAATACCTTACCGTCCCACTAATCATTCCACTGGTAGTTGCACTTTGGTACGGAGAGTCGGTTATCCCGTTTGTCGCTACGATGATACTCACAGGGACTGTTGGATTTATCCTTGATAGAAGAGAGTCCGATCCAGATATTCGACCACGTGAAGGGCTTCTGATGGTCGCATTAACATGGCTTGCAGTAACGATCGTTGGTGCAGTTCCATATCTTATCGAGGCACATGGAATCCCCTTTATTGCCCCTGCAATCCATCCAGGCTCAACACTTGCAAACCCACTAAATGCACTGTTTGAAAGCATGAGTGGATTCACCACGACTGGGGCGACTGTGCTTGGTGATATCTCATTTTCCTCACACACCCGTTCGATTATGCTGTGGCGACAACTCACTCAGTGGCTTGGTGGAATGGGAATCGTCGTACTCGCAGTTGCAATCCTTCCGGAGTTATCAGTCGGGGGTGCGCAACTGATGGAAACAGAAGCGCCTGGTCCTGGTATTGAAAAACTAACCCCGCGAATCGCTGAAACAGCACGCGCACTTTGGGTTGCATATTTAGGATTAACTGTTATTCAGGCAGGTCTTCTCTACGGACTTTTCTTAACCGGTCTTGATCCACAGATGACGTTTTATAATGCCGTTTCACATGCACTGACGACGATGCCGACCGGTGGATTCTCACCTGAGGCACGGAGTATTGAGGCATTCAGTGCAGCCGCACAATGGATTATTATTCCATTTATGATTGCTGCAGGAACTAACTTTGCGCTCTTCTGGCGCGTTATCACCGGTGACCCACGCCGACTACTCAGTGATTCAGAGTTTAAATTCTATATCGGTGTTCTTGCAACACTCACTGCAGTATTAACCGGGATTTTGTTTTCGGCGCAAAGTATACTCATGACCTCACCTGCTGGTGGGACAGTTGATGCAGCATATCTTGAGATGTTACGCTCGACGGTCCCCGGACAATTTGAGCCTGCACTTCGGGATGGACTATTTCAGATCGCCTCTATTGTTACAACAACTGGATTCGCAAATGTTGATTTCAACGCATGGCGAACACCTGCACAGTATCTTTTGTTATTTGCGATGTTTATTGGTGGCTCCGCAGGGTCAACAGGTGGTGGAATTAAAATTGTTCGGTGGTACATTATCCTAAAAACAGTTCGTCGGGAACTCTTCACCACTGCACATCCTGAGGCTATCCGACCGGTTCGACTCGGCGGAAAGCCACTTGACGAACGAGCAGTTCGAGGCATCTACGCATTCACATTATTATATATTATTACCTTTTTTATTGGAGCTGGATTGCTGGCATTTGACGCATTTCGAGTAGGTGCGGATGTGACTACATTAGAACTCCTCTCAGCAACCGCAGCGACGCTTGGCAATGTTGGTCCAGGATTCGGTTTTGTCGGACCAATGGGTAGTTATCTGTCGTTTTCACCTGCAAGCAAATCACTGATGATTATATTGATGTGGATCGGTCGTTTGGAGATACTTCCGGTTATCGTACTTTTAACGCCTGAGTATTGGCAACAATAACGACAACGGTGACGACACTATTTTTTGTAATATTTAGTCGCTAAAATCAACGTATCAACCTCCAATAACATATGATATGTGTTATATCATTCAACAGCCGCAGCCGCTTGGATGATTAACTCTTCACCAAATGCGGGACCAATCACCTGAAGTCCTACTGGAAGTCCATCAACCTCTCCTGCTGGCACTGAGACCGCGGGAAGATTGGCAAGGTTAACCGGGACAGTGTTCGCATCCATTAAATATAATTTAAGCGGGTCATCAATGCTCTCACCAATCGCAGGTGGAAGCACCGGCATCGTGGGCGTCGCCAAGACATCAGCCGTCTCAAAGGCTGACTCAAAGTCCTGTTTTACCCACTCGCGTGCATCCTGCGCCTTTTCATAATATTTCTCATGATATCCAGCTGATAGCGCATATGTTCCTAAAAGGATTCGACGCTTGACTTCCTCACCAAAGCCAACATCTCGGACTGCGGCAAAGGCATCATTCCAGTTTCCGTCGTTCACGTCGACATCTGTGACTATCTTATCGATACTCTCCTGACCAGACTCTCCATCTCCATCTCCACCACCTGGTCCGTATCGAACTCCATCGAATCGTGCAAGATTTGACGATGCTTCTGACATCGCAATAACATAATACGCCTGCACTGCATGTTCAAGCGAATCAAGTGAGACTTCAACAATCTCAACACCTTGTGATTCAAGCTCAGCAATCGCTTCGCGGAACGTCTCAACAACACGATCATCAGCATCATCAAGTAAGTCAGTTACAACACCAACTGTCATGCCGGAGACGTCTTGATCAACAGCTGCTGCATACGTTCTTGTTGTAGCTGGGTGTGATGCTTCTGATTCTGATTCTGACTGCAACGTATCGACACCACTGATCGATATCTCACCACTGTCAAATCGTGTTGTTGCATCATGTGGGTCAGGACCTGCAATAACGTCGAGCAGCTCAGCCGCTTCCCGAACCGTTGGTGCGATTGGTCCAATCTGTTCAAGTGAGTTCGCATATGCGATGAGTCCGTATCGTGAGACGAGCCCATACGTTGGTTTGATTCCAACGACGCCACAGAATGCTGCCGGATTACGCACTGACCCGCCTGTATCAGAGCCAAGTGCAATATCTGCAGCACCACTAGCGACAGCAGCCGCAGATCCACCCGAAGACCCACCAGGAACGTGACCGGTATCAACTGGATTTTTTGTTGGTCCATATGCAGATGTTTCAGTTGTTCCACCCATTCCAAATTCATCCATATTTGTTTTTCCAACGATCGTCGCCCCAGCTTGTTTCAGTCGTTCAACAACGGTTGCATCATATGGGGGAACATAGCTCGATAGCATTGCTGACCCACAGGTCGTCCGCACACCAGCAGTACTGATATTGTCTTTTACCGCGACTGTCACGTCACCCAACGCGGGTTTGGCTTCCGTCTCAGATTCAACTTCTGAGTCGATTTCCTCGGCAGTGATGAACGCATTTAGATCCATTATTATGATACTCGTGGACCTTTGAATTGCCCATCTTCAGTCTCGGGAGCATTCTGAAGTGCTTCTGATTGATCCAGACTTTCCGTAACCTCATCACTGCGCATCACATTAACAAGGTCCGGTTCATGCTCGACTGCCGGGACTTCATCAAGTGCATCAAAATATGCGAGTATATCTGCAAACTGTGTGCTGAAAGCGTCGATTTCCTCTTCAGTAAGGTCAACCCGTGCTAACTCTGCAACGTGTTCAACCTCATCTGTGTCGACGGCTGAGTCGCTCATATATCTGGGGTGCCGTGGATTAGGAGTAAGGGTTTCGATGCGTGCAAGAGTCAATATCGTCGTGTGTCGTCCATTGTAATCGAGCAGCATCCGCTTTCGCAATAAAAATATGTTAATGACTCACCTTGACAGGAACCGCCAAACTCGGAGAGCTGCACAGCTTAGTGTGTGCACTACCGGCTTCTTATTTGATGCCTACTCCTCAAGTGAACTACCCTGACCTACTCAGCCGTCTGCGACGGCTTCCTTGAGGACAGGGCTTTTTTTCTATGCTCTCGCATTCGACTGTCTGCTTCTACGCAGGGCAGTATCTGAAAGCAGTGCATCATGGTGATACTCGCCCTCAGAGATACCAGTCTCATAGACATTCGTTCGGACTGTCCCAGCCCAGCCCTAATTCTTCTTCGGTAAACTCCACCCCCAATTTCTCTAATCCAAGTTGCTGAACTCCCAGAGCTGCATTATAATCCCTGTCCGCTGTCAATCCACAGCTCGGACAGGAATGCTCTCGAACCCACAATGGCTTATCAGACTCAACGCCACAGTACACTTTGCACACCGTTTTGTCGTCCCTTCTGGTGGGACTTTCACGAGATGGCACCGATTCTTCTTTCCATGTCGCTCGAATGCTTGGATTGTCGCATACCACGACATTGCAGCGATATTCCGAGCATTTCTATCCTGCTCAGTCATCGCAGCCACATCCAAATCTTCGAGAAACACGGCATCGTATTCTTGGGTGTCCCAGTGAGCAAGCTTGTCACGATCACGATAATCCTCTTGCTCTCTTCGATTTGTCAATCGCTTATCTGCTCGTGCTAACGACTGTCGAGATTTGTTCCAGTTTTCGGATTCGTACTGCTCTGCTTGCGAGAAAGTGAGCGGTGTCGTCTCTCAACTCGCTCACGGTCTCTCACCTCACCTCGTCTAGTCGGGCAAAAACCCGATTATTTGAATCGTGAATGAACTTAATAACACCAAGGTCAATTCCAACGGTATCCTCTACAGAAATATTATCGACGGTAGGTTTGTCTGGATAGTCAGCGTCGTATTCGACAACAATACTTACCGTCCAGTCGCCTGTCGCCTGTCGTCTGTCGCCTGTCGCCTGTTGTCTGTTGTCTGTTGTCTGTTGTCTGTTGTCTGCTTTGTGAGGATAACTTCGGTGATGTCAGCGGTATCTGGGAGCTGTCGATGGTAGTCCACATTGAAATTACCAATCTGTGAGAAGTGTCCAATAGCGTGACCAGACTGACCCGTGTTAGTATCCACGTCAAAGCCAGACTGATTATACTTGATGCTATGCTACGATACTCTCGTGGTGCTTTCCAGTTGAGACTTGAGACGACCAACATCGAATCCACGTTCTTTGAGCGAGTCGAGAACACTGTCGCTATGTTTGATGCGACGAACTGCCATTTGAAGGCATTTCGAGTACACCGTTTTCTACTCTGATCATTTGTGCTTCCATTTGGGAAGCATATTTTGCATCGTGTTGTACGATGGCTTGTTATACTCAGGTGTGGGTCTATACTCTTGTGTGAGTGCGTGGTTGTATACTTCACGGCAGGTTTGAATGGCTTGCCACGCACTCTCGGCAGTAGTGGTGTCCTCTGGCACTGCTCGGTATTGGAACGCTTCTTCAACCACCAACTCGATTCAAAGACTACTGTTAGTTGTATTTTTGGGACAATCAGTAGACGGCTGTATCCCATCACCTCCCTACTCGTCAGCGGAGCTGACTCCCTGAGGAAGGGGAGTTAGCCTCGTTGTTGTTAAATTCCCTTATTCCCTCAAAAGTAGCTATTAATTTCGAATAAAGAACTGAACCGGCCGCCAGATATATATTGCATTCGAGCAATTTTGTTTTTAGAGAAACGAGCTGTTTATGCCGTTCTCTCAACTGTTATGACTGACAATAGTCACCATTCCCCAGCCGCAACGCGCGCACGCGCGAAGACATCAGACGAACGCACGGAGGCTGATCAACAAGATGTAGATACGACTGTGTCTGATGAGACGACACAGTCTACAGAATCTACAGAAACACTTCGCTGTCCAGAGTGTGATTCGAATCGGATTATTACAGATGATGAACATGGTGAAACCGTCTGTTCAGACTGTGGGCTTGTTGTTGATGAAGATTCAATTGACCGTGGTCCTGAATGGCGTGCTTTTGACAGCGCTGAGCGCGATCAGAAATCTCGTGTTGGCGCTCCGACAACGAATTTGATGCATGATAAAGGTCTGTCAACAAATATTGGATGGCAGGACAAAGACGCATACGGAAACTCCTTATCATCAACTCAACGCCAGAAGATGCAGCGACTTCGGACATGGAATGAGCGGTTTCGTACTCGCGATTCAAAAGAGCGAAATCTCAAACAAGCACTTGGTGAAATTGATCGAATGGCATCAGCACTTGGACTCCCTGAGAATGTCCGCGAGACTGCTTCCGTTATCTATCGTCGGGCGCTTGATGAAGAACTGCTTCCTGGTCGGTCAATAGAAGGCGTCGCTACCGCTTCACTGTATGCTGCTGCTCGACAGGCTGGAACGCCGCGGTCACTCGATGAGATCACAAACGTCTCACGCGTAGGTCGTGATGAAATTGCGCGTACGTATCGGTATGTTGTACGTGAGCTCAAACTCCAGATCAAACCAGCTGATCCTGAACAGTATGTCCCTCGATTTGCCTCTGACCTTGATCTCTCAGATGAAGCCGAGCGACGTGCTCGCCAACTTCTCCGCAGTGCGAAAGAACAAGGCGTCCATTCGGGGAAGTCTCCGGTTGGGCTTGCAGCAGCAGCTGTATACGCCGCATCACTACTCATCAATGAGAAAGTAACTCAAAAAGAAGTCAGTAGCGTAGCAAATATCTCCGAAGTGACAATTCGTAACCGATATCACGAGTTGCTTGAAGCTGAAGAACAACTTTCTACCGCATAGGTGCCGATACACTATTTTATTTAGGACGGCTCAGTGAGACTGCGACCGGCACAAAACACGCGGTCATAACAATTGAATATATGCATATTTGCGTTGAGTCGTGAACTACCTCGGGTCAAGCCGCATGGAATTAGCCGTGATCGCCGGTAAGAACCTGGGAAAGCATAGCATCGCATCCGGCTATTATATCATTAATTGTAAGCTATTGAAAACACCTGAGTCAAGTGTCTCACAACAAAGTTCATACCATGGAGACGACGCGACATTTCACGACAACCGTGTATATTGTTGAAGATGATGCAACAGCGTTACATCGTCATGAGGGGCTTGGAATTCGTATTCCACCTGGAGGTCATATCGATCGCGACGAGCTTCCGCATGAAGCAGGACTCCGCGAAGTGTATGAAGAGACCGGGCTTAATGCAGAACTCATTCACACATCGGCAGCGGTTGATGCGCCTGCTGGAAAGGCACTTCCTCACCCTCGATATCAGATGCTCTATGACGTCACCTCTCACGAGGATGGAACAGCCAGTCACCAACACATTGATCATGTATATTATGCACGGGTTGATAGCCGCTCTATTTCTCCGAGTGAACCTGATGAAGCTCCATCATCAGCGTGGGAATGGTATGACAAAACTGATCTTACGGCGAGCGATCTTGACCCCGACACTATTCAATTAGGACATGAAGCTATCGATGCTGCACAAACGCACGATTAGGCTATGCTGAAAGTGGTTTCTTGTGTAATGGAATGTGATGTAATGTGGCGTACGCGCTTCCTCCCACGGCTAAAGCCACTGCTACCGCTGTGATATCGAAAGATACCGCACTGAGCTATCTCCATGATCGGCAAACACTTTTCGGCGAGTCAAATAGCGTGCGTACAGTCGACCAGTAAGATGAATATGAATGATACTATTTGTCATATATTCGTCCCAGAGACAACAGGAATTTGTAATATGGGTATTACTCAATTAACGAGTGGACGTATTTCTGTACATGATTATCCATCCGGCGCTTGAATCCATTTTGGCGAGCGAGTCGGTCAAGCTCGCGTGAAACATATGTTCCATATTGAACGGCTTTTTTTGATGCTGTACGCACAGACTCAGGGACAATCCCATCAGCAGCCATTCTAAGTGCAACTTTTCGTTGGTCACCACGCACAAGGAGTGATTCTGGAAGCGTAAGTGCCGGCTCAACAATATCATCGTGGAGAAACGGTGTCACAGGTTCGACACCACTGGCTCGGATAGCAAGAATATCCCGTTCAGCTTGTTTTGGAATTGTTTCAAGTAACTCCCGTCGGGCATCACGAACTGTTGTTGCATTCACGCGTGGGTCGGTTGGTGCCTTCTGTACCTTTGCGTATCCGCCGAACAGTTCATCAGCGCCCTGCCCAAGTGCAAGTTGATCAAAGCCGTCCGCTGCGACGCGTTGTGCAACAAGAAATAGTGGAATCGTAATCGCGAGATCCATTGGATTTGTCCGTCCAATTGTGGAGACAAGCCGCGGAATTGACTCAATGATATCCGTATGTGAAATCTCGACAACACGGAGGTCTGCACTACTGTCCATAGCAGCGATTGCCTCTTTTGCTGCGGTAATATCATGACATCCGTTAAATCCAGCAACATAACAGGGTGATTCTGGGCGTCCGGCAGCAACCATCGCCGAGTCAACCCCACCCGAGAATGCTACTGCTGTCGATGTACCTGAATCATCTTTTTGAGTCTGTGTGATAATTGCTTTCTGAACACGCCTACGTACTACATCATCGTTAGTTTCTACTGGTGGGTCAGGAAGGGACCAATGCTGGTCAATATCAAGATATCCAAATCTGAATCTACTTTTTTCTCCATCTATACTTCCTTGCTCAGCAATATCGGTATTAGTACTAGAACTAGTGTCAGAATCAGTATCAACCGTATTTTCACTTCCACCGATAATATCGGTACCGGATATAACCATTTGTGACGGATCATATACCGCCCCAGCTGGCAACGCCGCAGGTGCTTCAAGAGAAAGTGGATCGAATGCCCAATCAGGCATTACATCCTGCGTGAACTGTCCAGCTGTTTCGAGAAATATTGGCTGACGACCAAGCACATCACGAACGAGCATTCCATTGATGTATCCTGCGAATCCCCCTGTTCCAGACAATGCGACATCTCCGTCAATAGCGTCGTGAACCGTCTTTGCTGGTGCTCCACGAAGTTCAGAATTATCCGTCATTGAGTCGGGTACTTGCTTCCGCTCCGATTCATCTGCCGTTGGATCTGAAACCATCGCTTACACCAACTCAGAGAGTGTTCGCACAATCCGCCGTTTGACACCGCCGCCGAATTGCTTGAATGACACTCGCCACGGGGTTTTTGTCCCAACAACACTCGTTTCGCCAGCAACGATTGCATTGAGAATTGCATCAACAGACTGATGTTCAGTCGCGACTTCGGTGATTGCTTGCCCGACCATCTCACTGATATGTGCATCACTTCCAGCAGTCATCGCGATACTGTGATCCTGTGCAAATTCCTTTGCCTTTCGATTTGCTCGACCAGTTAGAAGTCGGGAATTATACACCTCGATTGCGTCAGCTGAACTCAATTGTGTTGTGGTAATCTCAGCTGCGACACCATGGCGTGCTGATTGAAATGGATGAGGTACAACAGCAATCCCCCCCTGTGATCGAACTCGGCTCACTGTCTCCTCATATGAGAGTTCTGCGGGGACACGCTCTGTGATACCAAACCCAAGCACATGCCCAGCTGCTGATGAAATCTCCATTGCAGGAATCCCAATAAGGCCGTACTCGGGCGCAAGCTCGGCTGCACGCCGACTCGCATCAATCTCGTCGTGGTCTGTCACGGCAAGTGCGTCGAGACCAATTGCTGCCGCTTGCTCCAACAGTAGCTCAATTGAATCGCGACCATCATACGACAGTGACGAGTGTGCGTGGAGCTCGACCGATAACACATGCTGTCGTTACCAACGAGATATAAAAAACGCCCCGGTCCATCCAGAGCACGATAACGACCGAATCAATTAATTCGATACATGATTCCACATATCAAAAACTATTATCTGTAGCTCCCAAAACAACAGCATCAATGGTACTGTCGGACTCAGACCGTGACATCATTACGACTGAACTTGGTCGTGAACTGACGCCTGCAGAAGCTGTATTATTTGAAAATCTATGGAGTGAACACTGTGCATATCGGTCCTCACGCCCTCTTCTTCAGTCGTTCACTACAGGTGATGATAGCTCTGATGATGAGATAGCTGACAATGTGGTAATCGGTCCCGGTGATGACGCAGCGGTAGTCCGTCTTCCAAGTGTTGATGAAGCGTCTGAGACGCCGACTTACATCACAATGGGAATCGAAAGCCACAATCATCCCTCATATGTCGACCCATATGATGGGGCTGCGACCGGCGTTGGCGGGATTGTGCGTGATACATTGTCGATGGGTGCGTATCCGATAGCACTCGCAGATAGTCTTTATTTTGGTTCATTCGATGATGAACGAACGCAATATCTCCTCGATGGAGTTGTCGAAGGTATTGCCGATTACGGGAACGCCATCGGTGTGCCAACTGTTGCTGGAAGTGCTGAATTTCATGACGATTATACAGGAAATCCATTAGTTAATGTTGCCTGTATTGGGTTAGTTACTGATGAACGACTTGTCACCGCTGAGGCACAGTCACCAGATAACAAACTTGTTTTAGTTGGGAATGCGACCGGTCGAGACGGTCTTGGTGGCGCTTCATTTGCCAGTGAAGACCTCTCTGAGGACGCTGAAACGGAAGACAGACCAGCAGTGCAGGTAGGCGATCCTTACACTGAAAAAAGACTTATTGAAGCAAATGAAGAGTTTATTACAGCAGATCTTATTCAATCAGCACGTGATCTCGGTGCTGCTGGACTTGGTGGTGCTTCTTCAGAACTCGTTGCAAAAGGTGGTCTTGGTGCTCGTATTGATCTCGAACGCGTCCATCAGCGCGAACCAGAAATGAACGCAATGGAGATTCTACTTGCGGAGTCACAAGAACGGATGTGTTATGAAGTTCACCCAGACGATGTCGATGCAGTTGGCGACATTGCAACGAAATATGACCTTGGACATGCTGTAATTGGTGAAATACATGACGGAAACTATGTCTGCACATTTGATGATGAGATTGTTGTTGATGTTCCAGCGACACTTCTTGCAGATGGGGCACCAATGAATGATCTCTCTGTGACGACACCATCCATACCAGAGCGATCAGATCCTCCTGAGATTGACCCAGAAACTGCGTTCAATACGGTTGTGAGCGCCCCTAATACGGCATCAAAACACTGGATATATCGGCAATATGATCACGAGGTTGGTCTCCGAACAGCGATGCGTCCTGGTGACGATGCCGCCATCATTGACGTCAGAGAGGCTGGTGTTGGTTTGGCGCTCTCATCTGGGGCAGTCCCAGCATGGACGGCATGTGACCCATATCAGGGTGCTCGAGCTGTAGCACTCGAGAATGCAACAAATATCGCAGTAAAAGGGGCGACTCCGCTTGCTGCGGTTGATTGTCTTAACGGCGGAAATCCGGAGAAAACAGACGTATACGGTGGGTTCAAAGATATCGTTGAAGGTCTCGCAGACATGTGTCACACACTTTCAGTTCCGGTCGTTGGCGGAAACGTATCACTATATAATGACTCCGTATCTGGACCGATCCCTCCGACACCGACGTTGGCGTTGGTAGGGACAACACCAACACTCAATGCCCCACCAGCAGCACTCACTGGGGATGAAACACTTCTATTGGTTGGGCATCAAAGTAATAATCTCGGTGGGTCAGAGCTTCTTGCACAGACTGATGAAACAGACCCGTTTCCGGTACTCCCATCAAATCCAGCAACAGTTATTGATGCACTCACACGTGTGGCAAATCATCAATCGACGCTTGCGACCCATGATGTGAGCACCGGTGGTCTTGCGGTAACACTCGCTGAGTTAATCACTCCAGATGCCGGGGCGAGAGTTACAGTCCCCAATAAGGCATCGCTCTTCACTGAGACACCAGGTCGTGCAGTTATCGAAACGACCGACCCAGATGCTGTTCGAGAAATATTCGAAGATGTTGCACCGGTTATCTCGCTTGGTGATACAACGACAGATGGAATCCTCACAATCGACATTGACCAGGAAAGCACTGTCAGTGAGTCTCCGGCAGTAACTACCGATGCAGCAACAGTCGTTGAACAACGACGTACCCTTCAGAACACACTGGAGTGATCACAGAAATACCGTTATTATATTAGACTATCATACTTTCACCTACACTACGCGCTCATGACTACCGCCAGTTCGTAGTCAAATAATTATCCATGATTTCTATCTTGGCTATTTGCGTCCTTACTTTCATGTGGATACGCTCCTGTGCACAGAATTGACATGGATCATGCTAATGTCGCGTCTTTTATTTACAGATCGTAGCTTAGTTACTCTCAGTTAGGATCGTTCACGACAGAATAAATGGAATCCCAAAAATAATGCCAAGTCCAATAATAGTAATTATGATGCCCGTTGTGACAGCACTCATATTGAATGGCTGCATTGGTGATGTAACGCGTATTGAATCATTACTATCACTTTGATAATCGCCAGTAGTCGTATGTTCATCCATTAGCTTTCAATTTAGAGCCGATTGTAAATATATTCTTGGCTGTATATTAAGATCAAGATAATGTTGAATCTCATAAATGTATATGCAGATATATTGGATGATAGTCGAAACGGTCAAACAAATCATCGATGAATAAATATACATCAGATGTTAACAAAGCGAATTATTCCATGTATTGATGTTGACCTCGATGAAGATGGAAATCCAGCGGTCTATACCGGAATAAACTTTGAAAATCTCGAATATACTGGCGACCCGGTGGAAATGGCAAAACAGTATAACATGGCTGGTGCTGATGAATTTGTCTTTCTTGATATTACTGCTTCCGCTGCAGGTCGTGAAACGATGCTTGAGACAGTGTCTCGTGTTGCCGATGAGATATTCATTCCATTGACCGTCGGCGGGGGTATTCGGACCCGTGAAGATATTAAAGATACACTCCGTGCGGGAGCCGATAAGGTGTCAATTAATACCGCGGCACTAGAGACACCAGAGTTAATCAACAATGGCGCACGTGCATTTGGATCGCAGTGTATTGTGATTTCCGTTGATGCGCGCCGACGATTTGATGAGCAAGGTGAGAATTATTTCTCTGTCGATGGGGAGTCTTGCTGGTTTGAATGCACAGTCAAAGGCGGTCGTGAGGGAACCGGTATCGATGTTCTTGAATGGGTAATGGAGGCTGAAAACCGAGGGGCAGGTGAATTATTTATCAATTCCATCGATGCTGATGGGACAAAAGATGGGTATGATATTCCGCTGACGAGTGCGGTATGTGATACTGTTTCAACACCAGTCATTGCGTCATCAGGGTGTGGAGGACCAGAGGATATGCATGAGGTATTCACTGAGGCCGGTGCAGATGCAGGACTTGCGGCTTCAATTTTCCACTTTGGCGAATATAGTATTGAGGCGACAAAGGAGTATCTCGATGAGCGTGATGTACCCATCCGGACTTGAGATGTCGATATTGCCGCTGTATTTTCAATTTATTGTATAATCATAATTGATATGACATACAATGGTGAAATGTTCTGCGGTCACATCAAAATCTAAACGTTTCTGTTTCAATGACAATATCAGGTATCGTCGATATACGGCGTGTATTCAGGCTATCCCAACAAAGAAAGATCCTCCTCGCAACCTGTTCGAATCGCGATTATGATTGAATCCCCTCGATCAAAGTCGAGTTCACCTTTTAGACCAGACTGGGACTGGCTGAGGCGCACTCTTAGGCGTGCGCTTGAACAGCGGGACGTTGAACGTGAACGGAGAGTATGAACCTCCTGCTTAGAGCACTGCTAGTGGCTAGAACAGGAGTCCACACTGGATCCTACCCGTTCACGGGTCGGTAGCTCAAAATAACGTATACGGAATTGATATATTGCTTCATATCAGGGTGAGTTCAGTCATCGATTAAAATCTCTAGATATCTTCCTGTATCTCCGTGAATACTGAAAGAGCGTTGATAGAAATCTCAGAGTGCTGCGCTAAATGCACTCGTAAAGTCATCTACCGTTGTCTGCACTTGCCGTGATGCGTCACCAAGCGCATCAAGCGGGCCAATATCTGCGTCAGATTCGATTTGAATTGAGAGGACTGGCTCAGTTTGTCCTCCTGATTGCTCGGGATTAACGTCATATGTTGCGGCTGCAACCTCATCAGTCTGAAGCAGTGCTCCTTTGATTACATTCATGAATGTATGGTCTTCACCGGCAACTTCAATTCGAAGTTCAGTGTCTGTTCGTTCGATAACCCGTAATTCCATACATTTATTTTCTGACGGCGGTGTTTCAGTATTTCGTCTCAACAAACAACGTCTCAATATCATTGGTATCCACTGCTACAGGATCAACAAGCTGATACTGCTGGCCATGTTCTGCATCTGTGGCTTCAGTTTTGCTGTTTTTATCGACACGCTCTGCGACTCCAGCTTCGACAAGATACATCAGATGAGCAAACGCCTCTCCAGGTCCGTGTAAAATATGAATTGTATCAACTTCGCCAAACAATGCAGCGCTGATACGCCATACGTCTGTGGTGCCCTGCTCAGTGAGAACATCGTACAATCGCTGTGTCCGTTCAATATGATGTGTCCGAATTGTATCAACTCGATCTGCTGGGTCAACAATACGCGCTCTGTGACCAGACCACAAATAATCAAACTCTGCTTTTGACAATTGATCAAGACTGTCGAGATATGTTTTAATCGGAGACTCAACTCGAAGGTCTGCCCCGCCAATGTTCGGTGTATACTCTGGAAGAATCACATCGCCAACAAACGCGAAATGGCTGTTCTTATTCTCACATTGATATCCAACATGACCTGCTGTATGCCCCGGTAAGTGCATGACCGTCAACTCAACATCTCCAACAGAGATGGTCTCTCCATGACTCACTGTGTCGACATCGACTGGCTCACCACCGATTCCGTTGAACCGATCAAGAAAAGATAATAACTCATCTTGTTTTGCCGCTGGAACACCCCACTCTTCAAGTCGCCGTTGTCGTATTTTGCGTCGCTTTGTTGAGTCACTTCCAGCCGCAATGATTCCTGCATCATCTGTATGTGCACGGACAGTCGCTCCTGAGAGATCTTGAATCTCTCCTGCAAGACCCGTATGGTCAGCATGCCAGTGAGTTAAAAGGATTTGATCGATTGATGATAGTGTTATCCCAACCTCATCAAGCCCAGCTTCAAGCTCTGCTCGCGTTTCTGTTGTTGCAATACCGACATCAATGAGCGTGGTGATATCACCGTCCAATAAATATACGTTATTTTCCCCCTCAAATACTCTATTTTCAAGTTGGATTCGGTGGACATCGACTGGCATGCACATGTTACAGACTCCTTCGACATCAGTACTACGTACACTCCGTATCGTCGAAATCGTGACCTACACAGACCGCAGTGCTACAAAAATCATCGGTCTTGGGCATCATCGTCACATCCAGGCTGGCGGTAACCGGAGTATGGTCTTAGTTACGCAAATGAACTACCGCTCCCTACTCACTCGCTTCGCTCGTTCCTTGAGGAAGGGGACTTAGCCTGCAATAGTGAATGTGAATGTGAATGTGAATATGAATATGAACATGAACATGACAGGAACAGAGTGCATTCTCATAGTATTAATCTGGTTGAAATGGGAGTCCACGTTGAATCCTACCAATTTAGCTGAATACGGGTGCTAATCCCCATCCCCTGTCCCCGTGCTTAAGCAACGAGCGAAGCGAGTGAGTACGGCGGGGGCGGCGGTGGGGATACAGCACCGTCATCAGTTATGTAGAGAGTTCAATCGATACAGGTACTATCCGGATCCTGCTTGTCGGACTGAATAGTCCGATACTTCCCATGCTTCTGATGATGTTCAAGCGCAACACAAAGCGCGCACTGTTGATTGTGGGCGAGTATCCCACAGCACAGGTATGAGTGGGTCACTCCGAACCGCCCGTGAAGGGAAATCGCCTGCGGAGTCTGGAATCCCTGTGCACACGGTGGGTATCAATTTTGACACAGAAACAGGAAGCCCTGTCCTCGACAAGCGAGGGGCGAGCAGCCCGAGCGCAGCGGGGCACGGTAGTTCATCCGTGGATATCTCAACACTCTGGAAGCGACACGTGGTGTAACTACAGTCAGTATAGTTATATGATCAAGACGGAGGCCCATGATGGGACTCCGGTCGTGATCACTTGACTGCAGAGAGCACCAGTCTTGCAGTCCGTCAATGACGCTCTTATCGAATAAACTTCGAGCGTCATAACAAAATGTGATGCTTTTACTGAAAAAGATGCTGATAGGATCAAATAACGATTCAAAAAGTAAGAAACATGGATGATTATTCAAAAGATGCGATAATAATAGTTAAAAACAAATAGACGGTTTCATAGGTAAGCTCACGGTGTATGTTTATACGATATCTGTCTTGGTCGTCATACCAAGATTGGTATCCAATAAAGGGGAATCAGTATTCCTCTGGGTTTGATTGTGGTCACGTCCGCGGTCATGTGATACCTCTAAAATACAAGAAAATTGCATTTCACGCATAAACATCCTTACAGATTTGATGAATGCATGGTCATACTAATAAACTACAGAATCTTACGGTTTTAGCAGTATGAGAAAGAGCAGATTAACCGATGTCCACCAGTCGATTACAACTCAACCCCAGAAGGAATTAGACTATGTGAGCGGAGAAGCTTCCCATCAGCATCGTATACCAGAAATGTTTCTTTGTGATAGACAACAGCCTCGTTTCCCTCAATATATAACTCAACACGATACCTACCGCCTTCAGTATCAACGCCTGCATCGTGACCATACTCTCGAGCAGCTCGAATAAAGGATAAGACGCTATCAGCTGACTCATTGAGTTCAAGAATAAAGTCACCGGTAATCCGGTTTGTTACACTCACTACGCCAGTTGTATCCGTATCCTCGACTGAGCCTTGCAATCGAAATGCAACGTCCGTCTCATCGGCGTCAAGATACTCCCCATTGGGGTCTGTCAACTGTGATTCAAGTACGTCAGCTGGACCATCAAAATCAATCCTAACTTGTGGTTCACGGGGATCTGTATCGTTATCTACCCAAGCAACATCGGTCACGTCCAGTTCGAAGTAATCCCGCCTCATTCCGTATTGATTGATTTGAGACGGGTGAGTATGAACGTAACGTTCACTCAACGTGATAATGCGATGTATTTACCCAATATGTGAACTACCCTACCCTACTCACTCACTGAGACGGCTGTATCAGTTCGTTCCTTGAGGGTAGGGCTTCCGTGCTCTCGCATTAGAAACACTGTCGCTATGTTTGATACGACGAACTGCCATTTGAACACATTTCGAGTACACTCTTTTCCACTCTGACCATTCTTGCTTCCAATTGGGAAGCATATTCTGCATCGTGTTGTACGATGGCTTGTTATACTCAGGTGCGGGTCTGGACTCTTATGTGAGTACGTGGTTAGTATACCTCTCGACAGGTTTGAATGGCATTTCAAGCACTCTCAGCAGTAGTGGTGTCCTCTGCACTGCTCGATATTGGAACGCTTCTTTGACCACTAGTCTGGTGTAAGGACTACTGTTAGTTGTAGTTTTGTAGAAATTAGTAGACGGCTGTATCCCATCACCTCCCTGCTCGTCAGCGAAGCTGACTCCTTGAGGAAGGGGACTTAGTCTTTAATAAGTTAAATATAATGAATAAATCGGCATCGCTGGCGACTGAGAGTTCAACGGCGCGCTCAGTTGTTACACTCGTGAACGCGCCGGCGCTGATGACCGCCGAGATGCCTGTCGCCGCTGTGTCAAGCGTGGCGAGGCGTTTTGATTGACTCATATGTTATCTTGCTCCCGAAGACCTACCGACGGAATTGAGCCGCTGTACGCCAGCGTGGGGTGGCGTCTTCGTTTTTAAATCGGCGGGTCAGTCCGGTCGTACCCGAACCCGCTCGTTTCCTGTCCGGCAAAGAACTCTGCGATCCCCGAGAGATCGTCTTCCGGTGACGCGTCGGGTCCGGTCGTGTCGACCGTGATCACCATATAGTACTCTTCACCGACGTTGAACCGGAACCCACCGCTGTTTGAGCCGGAATTGCTACCAGTCGGCATCCCAAACCGGGAAGTCTTTATTATAGCCGTTCTGCGTTGAATAGTTTTTTAGTTCTTCCCAGTTTGACCGCCACTAGTGTCGTACAGCGTGAAGTTGATGAACGACTGTCCTGCGCCGCCTTCCAGCCAGCTCGGGTCCGTGAAGTAGTAGCTCATCTTGAGCATCACGCTCTGTATTCCCTGATTGACGATTTTGAACGCGTGATCGTCTTCGGGATTCTCGGGGCTTCCAATCTGCGTGACGGCATTGAAGTTGACGCCTGATGCGGCGGTTCCAGTCCCGTCGAGATTGACTTGGAGCGTACCGTCGTCTTCTTCGACGAGTCCAGTATCACCCGGAACGAGCCCGAGGAGTGCGCTGCTGTCGTAAGCAGTTCGCACGCTGACGCTCCGGTCCGCGCTCACGCTGGTGAACGCACCGGTGCCTACCGCCGCTGAGGTGCCTGTCGCCGCAGCGCCGATTGTGGCGAGGAATTTTCGTCGATTCATATTTGTTCTCTGTCGAAACCCACCGGCGGAATCGAACCCTCGCACCACGGCGTGGTGGCGGCCAGCGTGAGTAATTTCCCGGGTTTAGTTTTGTCTCGGCATACTTGCTGTATCGCGCAGCGCCGTGACCTCGCTGTCCAAGAACGCGCGGTCGTAGATCCGCACACCGTCGACGGCACCCCCGAGCGGGCGGACTTGTGAGGGCGATTGCCCGATCCACGTCGCCCCAGAACCCGTGTACAGGGGACGGTCTATCGGCTCTGTCGTCTGCTTGCTTCCATCAACGTAGAGGGTGAGCTCTCCGTCTGCCACGGCGGTGACGCTAATATGATGCCACTCGCCGTCAAGATACGAGCCACTCGTTGTGACTGTCCGAAGGTCACGGTCGGCTTCGGCCGCCCGCGCAGTATCACTCCCACGCCGAAGAATCTGCTGTCGTCGTCGAACCAGAGGACGAACGTCCGTTTCTCGTAGGACCTCCCTGTCGGGTCCTGTCTGGCGAGAATCGTTCGGAGCCGGCTGGCGTCTTTCGTCTTCGGTCCTCGCCCACGCCGAGACGGTGAACTCCGACAGCCCGAAGATCTCACCGGTGCCGACCTCAATGTAGCCGCGTCATCGACCTTCTCCATGACCGTCGACACGCTGCCGTTTACTGTTCCATCGTTCCGGCCGAGATAGTCTGTGGCGGTGCAGTTTTCGAGATCGTTGAGTGGTCAGTAACTCACCAGCCCTGCGGTGGGGATATCATTGCCACCTCCGCTGACCTGCCCGGTGTCACTGCCGTAGAGACCCGAATTCAGTCCTTCGAGCGCGTTGTTCAGTCGGCGTCTCCGTTCAGCGGGGATGTCACCTCGCTTCACGTTCGGCGAGTGGGCGACGAAATCCGAGAGGTCGACCATTCAGTTCACCTCCGTCGACGAGACGCTACTGTTGAGGCTTAATTCGTCCGCCCGGGAGGGTTCGATACGTGGCATCATTGGGTTTCCTATCGTTTGTTCACGCTGGCGCTGATACTGCCGTCAGATTCCAAGACATTTTCATACGCGTTGGCGGCACTCCGGGTCTCAAAGAAAAACTGGAAGTCCCCGTCTCTGTAGTCCTCTGACGTTATCTTGTACTGATAGCTCGGCACCAACGACGACAGGTTGTAGTTGTCCGTCTCTGGATCGAGGTAGATTGGAGCGATCGACTCGCCGTTGGCTGCCGTATGGTTGCTGATGGTTATATTGGTCAACTCAACGCTGCTGAATTCCTCGTGCGTGAACAAGCCGATCCCACCCCAGTCGTTGTCTCTCGTCTCAACGTTGTCGAGACTCACCTCCTTACAGTTAGACAATGCGAGCCCGACACCGCTCGTGTTCTGACCGGCCAGAGTGACGTTACTGATTGTGCCACCCTCGACGCCACTGAGATCCAGTTCCGTCTTGTACGAGCGCTTCACTGTAATTGAGTCGACGGTTGTCGGGTTGCCGGGAAGACCGTCGTCCGGACCGAACGGCTGGATCTTGATGCCGTAGCTTCCCTCGCTCGACTCGTCGTTGAGCAGGCGGCAGATATCCTCGAACACGTCTCAACGGATGAACTCGTCACGCGTATCGGAGAGATGCGTGACCAGCTCAACGAATATCGCTCTGAATACGGCGTTGACTCTCCTGAAAAACTGACTGTCGAGCAGACGAACCAGACGCTCACTGAAACAGCATCAGAACAGCCAGAGGTCGGTGCAGAGACGATTCAAGACTGTAAGTTCCTGCGCCGTAATCTGGCATTCGCAAGCGCCGCTCTCTCTCGATTGCAAACGCAAAACGGTTCGTCGACGAGGATATGCGCTCGATTGGCGCTAGCGTTTCTCCTTAGCTCAGTGATGGATACCGTCGGATTCCTCCCACAACTGAGGTCGTGGGCTTCCCCCTTGTATCTCTGTGAATCCAGGCGACAGGAGAGTTCACTCGGCTAGCTCTTTGAGCTTCTTCTGCACCTGTGCGTAGATTTTCGGATGTAGGTTCATCCCCTCGTCCACGAGATCATACAGGACGTCGGTCGCCTCATCAGCAGTCAGGTCTCCGTGCTTGGCACAACTGAGCAGCAGCGTCGTCACCCACCAGCACTCCACGCCGTGCGTTCGAACAACTTCGATGAGGCCCTTGTCGTTGGCAATGAGGATCTCCTCGTCAGCCTCTGCGAGCAGAATCACTGACGCATCCGTAACGGCAATCCCCTCCATTGAGGCGACTTCCCCGGCTGACGCTGGAGTTTCTGGATGTCGACGTCCTCAAGAAACGTGTCGAGCGCCGCTGTGCCTCGCTTTCCTTCAGTGAGAACTTCTGTCCGTACGTCTACTGTCGTTCGGATATCATCGAAGACAGTCGAGATGAGATCGAGCCGACCGACCCACGCAAGCGGAATCAGTGCGGAAGAATCAACAACGACCATCAGATTCGGTTTAGGTCCCGGTCTAGGTCGTCAGCCGTATATCCGACGTCGATTCCCTCCTCGGCGGCGAGGGTGAGCATCTCGACATACGAGATGTCCGCGAGTTCGGCTGCCTTTCGGAGCGTGATGCTTTGCTGGCGGAGCTGTTCCAGTGCCCGTTCTTTGCGCCAATCAGTAAGCCCCTGTCGGATGAGCCGTCGAAGCACCTCCGACCGGTCAGCACTCATCTCTGCTTCGAGTTCGGTGAGTGCCTCCTCATCATCTTCCGGGATCCGCGTGGTGACTGGCTTCATCGTTACGATCAATTTCGTTACGATACAGATTAGATGTAACGGTCAGCCAAATCTGGCATTCTTGTACACTACGGTTAAGTCGTCTTCAAGCATACTCTCGATTGAGTCTTGAGCGGCTCAACATAGCAAGTTAGGAAAGGCGATCCTCGTCTTTCCATTTTACACTTCCCGAGTAGCGTCATCTTCCAGTGTGACAAGAGCAGAGTGAATTGCTGTAGGTCGGAACAACTTCGCAGGTTGCTCTGTTAGAGAAGGGCGGTATTTGTGGGGGCTACAATAAAGAATCGCATTACAGCGTGGTGATGAGCGTAGTACAGTTATATTCAGTTCAATCGTCTATGCGAGTGGAAAGCATGGTCGCTTTCTAACTTGCTATGAGTGAAAACACCGACAGTGTCCACCTCTCCGAGGCTGGTCACAAGAAGAACGGAAAATCTAAAATCGAAGATGAGAACCCGACCCACATCGCCCGTCGCTACGATGGGTGGTTCACCGAACTCCGCTCCCTCAATCATGAGGAACGTCGTCGCCTGGACGGTAACGTGGAGTCGCAACACTCACTCTCTGAATTCCCGTCTGACTCCGAACACGAGTTCGAGACTGATGAGCGAGAGAGCGAGAGTACCATTGATTGCTACGGCTGGAGCAACGACCAACCGATGGTCCCCTCCCGTAGTGACGAGCGAAGGGCTGAGATGAACGCAAGAGGCCGTCCGGCTGATGCGATCTCTGAACATGACGCTCTCTCGACTGGCAAGTACATCTACACGGGCCACGACCGCCTGACCGACCCAACTGGCGATCAGTTGACGGGCACTGCGTCTGGCCTCGAAGAGTACATCCCCACGAGTTCGTCTACTGTCCCCGAACAGCTGGGACGGAAGCTCGAACCTGTTGAGACCCTCGACCCGGACACCCAACGGCTGCGTGAGCTGAAGATCATCCCCGAGGATGAGCAGACGCCTCGCGAATCGGAAGGTGTCACGACGCCCGATCTGGAAGTCTTGCTTCCCTACGGCGAAGTTGCCTTCCTTCGGAACGTCGTCCCGAATCCCGAGGACTACTCTCGATCGTCGATAGCCGGAATCGAATTCCGCCTCGCGTTGGACGAAGAGCTGACTCGGAGTTCTCGTAGTATCGATGAAAACGGTCACATGACGGATGTGGTCGCTCTCTTGGACCGACACACAGACCTCCTTGCTCGCTTTCGCACGGAACACAATCAGACGATTCCCGAGCGACGGAATCTGAACGTGAAACAGCAGGTCTACAGTCGTGCTGCGCCGTTGCGAAAACTGGGTGCAGGAGATTCCGAGCCTCGTGAGGATGTTCTTGCCGAGACACGCAGACTGCTCGACGGAGATTCACCACACGAAATTCGGAAATCGCCGGTCACTGTTGCTTCCAACCTTGCACACCGTGTGCTGGATGGAACTGACATTACGACCGCGTTCCTCTCCCTTGTCGATGAGGAACAGACCGACCCGAGAAACGTCATCAGAATCAGCGCGATTTTGAAGGCAAATCTCGCGTCCTCGAAAGGCTACGTCATGACACAAGGTGTCGTGAAGAAGATCTACTACCCACCGGTTCCTAGTATGAAGTTTGCTATGATCCTGAAGGATGGTAACCGCCGTGAGGACGAGGTCCGTGTTTCTGTTTGGGAGTCCAGCGAATACGAAGAGACTGCGTCAACGGCTGACCCCGGTGATGTCGATGGCGAAGTCCTGATCTCGAAGAAGAGCTTCATCGAACCGAACGAAGGCAACGTTGTGCGACTGGTGGATTTCAAGCTTCCACGCGAGAGATCCAAGCAGACGTATCAGGGTCAACCGAAGCTTGACTCTCGATGGGCATCTGAAATCGAGATCATCGAACACGCTCCGACGACGTCATCTACCCAGACATCGACGATTGCCAGACCACAACGTGTTGGTCGTTCGTTGAGTCCATCAGATGGTGATGAACCAGTTCTGCGGAGTTCAGCTGCGAATTTCGACGGTGAAGTTTGTATCTCCTGGCCCGAGCCAGTGATGACTGCTGACTGTATCGCCGATGAGCTCACCCGCATTGCCCGGACTGGTGATGCTGCATGAGTACACGCGTCCGTACTCCGTGGTGCGGATTCGATGACGAAATACCGTCTCCGTACTGTCACCCCGAAATGTAACGAACCCTAACAACAACCCGAGTTCCCCGACGAACTCAGAACGCTAAATCTTCCTTTTCACAAACCACAGAGCGAGAGGTCTTGCTACTGGTCGCAACCTCTTAATCATCCATATTCGGGATTCAGTAGCGACATCGAAAGATGTGGAATGTAGAGGATGTGACGGATGTGACGCTACAGTGAATGTGAACGGCAAATCAATTGATTGAGTGTCTGGGTCAATCACTCCACCACAATTGCCTTTGTTTAGATCAAAACAGCTGAGTGCTGCAAAAAATCATTTGCGTGGGTTCCTCATTTATGATACGCACATCGACCTCCATCGGCTCTCATAACTGCTTCGCATTCATCATAATATCGGCGTGCCCGGTCAAGAAAATCCGTGACAAGTAGTGGTTTCTGTATTACTAGATATATCTTATACCGCCGATAAGCGCTAATATGATTCGATTGTAAACTAAACGCATTCGCGGAACGGTTTTAGGCATAACCATCCAATATACTATTAAATGACGCGGGTGATTCATACCGGCGACACCCATATTGGATACCAACAGTACCACTCGCAAACACGGCGCGAGGACTTTCTTAATGCTTTCAGACAGGTCATCGCTGATGCATGCGATGCTAATGTCGATGCAGTTGTCCATGCAGGTGATCTCTTTCATGACCGTCGCCCATCATTGCCAGATCTTCTTGGCACAATCGATATTCTTCGAGATCTGCGTGAGGCTAGCATTCCATTTCTTGCCGTTGTCGGTAACCACGAATCGACTCGTCGTGGACAATGGCTTGATATTTTCGAGCGAATTGGGCTTGCTGAGCGGCTTGATGAATCGCCGCGGTATATCGACGACGATCTTGCACTTTATGGACTCGATCACGTTCCACCATCTCGACGAGAAGATCTCGAATATCAATTTAATCCGCACGAAGCCACTCATGCTGCCCTTGTTAGTCATGGACTATTCACTCCGTTTGCACATGCAGACTGGGAAACAGAAACGGTGCTCACAGAGGCATCAGTCGAATTTGATGCACTGCTACTTGGGGATAATCATGTTCCTGGTATCGAGACGGTCAAAGACGCTTGGGTAACGTACTGTGGCTCCACGGAACGGACAAGCACCACTGAAGAGTCTGCTCGGGGATATAATCTTGTCAATTTCGACACCGATATAGATATTCGTCGTCGAAGTCTAGAAACACGTCCGTTTGTGTTTATATCGGTTGATCTTTCCGCAGATGAGGGATCGGAACGGGTCTGCGACCGCCTCCGTGAACACGATCTTGATGATGCCGTTGTCGTGACTGAAATTACCGGTGACGGTAACTCTGTCCCACCAGCTACAATCGAGACCTTCGCAACTGACCACGGCGCACTCATTGCTCGTGTAACTGATCGTCGTGATCATCCTGAGGAAGGAGATACTGGCGATGATATCTCATTTGCTAACCCAGACACTGCCGTTGACCAACGGATCCGAGAGCTTGAGCTTTCGACAGCGGCGCACGATATTGATACCACCATTCGCTCAGCTAGTGTCTCTGATTCGAATATCCGCAATACTGTCACTGAGGATGTCTCAGATCTATTAACTGATGAGTCACTCAACGCGTTCGACCCCACTTCTGCGACTGAGACAGACACATCCACTCAAACAAATACAGCGACAACAGAGAACGTACAATCACAATCAGACAAGGCAACATCGAATCACACACAATCTACACAGCAATCACATTCGACGACACCAAATGAGAAGTCAGATGTTGAGACTGATGAGAACACGGATATCATTACAGATGCCCAGGATATTGCAGACACAAACAAAAAAGCCGATATGGATACCGGTTCAGATGAGCTGGAAGATGTCTCTGAGTTAAATATAGAGTCAGAGTCGGAATTACAATTAGAGTCGGAGACTGAATCAGAATCTCACACACAGGTCGAGCCGAATTCGAATACAAATATGAATACGGATAAAATCGATAGCACAGAGCCATCTGTTGATGAATCAGATGGGTCTGAGGATGATCAACCAGATTCGGACTCAAATCAATTTACAATGGGTGACTTTTAAATGCGCTTTGATCATATTACTCTTGAGCATTTTAAGCCGTACGCAGACGCAAGTTTGGACCTTCGAGATGGAGTGACAGTTATTCACGGGCTAAATGGTAGCGGAAAATCATCATTGCTTGAGGCTTGTTTTTTTGCACTGTATGGCGCACGAGCACTCGATGAGACACTTGATGACATTGTCACAACTGATGAAGATGATGCGACGATCGAACTCAGCTTTTCACATGCTGGATCACAGTATCACATCAAACGACGGCTTCGACGGAGCGGTGACCGGATACAGACAGTTCAATGTACACTTGATGGTCCAGACACAGAGATTGATGGGGCGACTGATGTCAGAGCATTTATAACCGACATTCTTCGGATGGACGCTGAAGCCTTTGTTAACTGTGCGTATGTCCGCCAAGGAGAGGTGAATAAACTCATTAATGCAACTCCGACCCAACGGCAGGCGATTATTGATGATCTACTTCAGCTTGGTCAGCTCGAAATGTATCGTGAGCGTGCTTCTGATGCCCGACTTGGCGTTGAGGATATTCTCTCTGAGCAACGGGGTGCACAAACTGAACTTGAGACACAAATCGAACGGAAAGAAGATGCTGGTCTTCATGAGCAACTTAATAAATACGAAGCTGCCAAAGCCGACCTTGATTCGGAAATTGAGCGATTTGAGGAAAATAAAGCACGCGCTGAGGAAACCAGAGATAATGCGAAAGAAATCCTGACATCATATAAGAATACACAAGAGGAATTAAGCAAATTAGACTCTGAAATTGAGGATCTCCAGACAACTATCGAAGAAGATGAGTCAACCCGTTCAGACCTTCGTAATAATATTAAAACAAAGACTGAACGGGTCGAGACGCTCTCATCGGCGCTCACTGATGCATTATCATCTGTTGAGGTTACATCAGCTAACGAAGAGTCACTCAGGACACGCCGATCTGCTCTTGAAAAAAAGGAATCCTCAGTCCGTGACTCACTACGGACAACACGACAACAGCGAACAATGTTTGAAAACCAAGCTGAAAAGCTTACTGAGCGAGTCGATGATCTTGAATCACGTGCTGATGAGCTTCGAGAACGGGTCTCAGAAGCAGAAACCACAATCACAGAGGCAAAAGAGCGAATTACAGCCCAACGAGACACTCACTCAACAATTACAGAGCAAATAACGGCAGTACGTGAACGGTTTCGCAATTCGCCGGCTGATCTGGGTGATGCGATGGGATATCTTGAGACGCTTCAAAAAGATCGTGATGACATTCGTGACAACCTTGCATCCGCTCGGGCGTCCCTCTCAACTGTTCAAGACCGTCGTGATGAAGCACAGACACTACAAGAGGCTGGCAAGTGCCCGACATGTGAGCAGTTGGTCGAAGGGTCACCGCACGTTGAGGCAATTGATGAATATGATACACAGATCGAGACACTCACTGACCGTATCACCGAACTTGAGGAAAGACAAGCTAAAGTGAATGATAAAGTTGAGACTGCTGAGTCCCTTGTCGAGGCTGAGCGGCAGTTTGAAACTCTCAAAGAGCGGAAATCTCTCGCAAGCGAGCGGATCGAAGACGCTCGTGAAACAGTTGATGAACAGACTAAAATAGTAACGTCACTCCGCGAAGATGCAGAAGAACTTGATACAGAAGCGGAACAAAAGCGGGAGGCAGCGGCGACACAGATGACGAACGCTGAGACGAAAGCTGAGGAGATATCTGCGTTTGAATCCAAGCTGGAAAAGATCGGTAGTGCTCGTGACCGTCTAGACGATCTTGAGGAGATTCAATCAAAAATTGAGAACACGAAAACGGAAATCGAGCGCCTACGTGAGCGTCGTGAAGAAATCGCAAATCGAAATGATGAACGTCGTGAGTATCTGCAGGCAAAACGCGATCGTCGTGCAGAACTCGCTGCAGATGTTGATGAATCACGGATTAAGAAAGCACGAGATAATCGCGAACAGGCGACTTCATATCTTGAAGATGTCTCAGAAAAACTTGATGAATTGCGCGAAGAGCGTGATACTATCCAGAGTCAGATTGGAAGTGTCCGTGGAGAACTCGAAAACTTAGCTGAACTTCGAGAGAAGTATACAGCAATTAATGAGCGTGTCAACGCGCTTGAGCAACTCCATGAGCAAGTTGAGACCCTCTCATCAACATATCGGGAACTGAGAGCTGATCTTCGTAAACAAAATGTCGAAACGCTTGAGCGGATGCTTAATGAGGTATTCAATCTTGTATATGACAACGATGCTTACTCTCGGATTCAACTTGACGATGCGTATAAGTTGACTATTCTTCAAAAAGATGAAACCGCTCTCAATCCAGAGCAACTCTCAGGTGGCGAGCGAGCATTATTTAATCTATCATTACGCTGTGCAATATATCGGCTGTTAGCGGAGGGAATCGATGGAACAGCCCCAATGCCACCGCTTATTCTAGATGAGCCAACTGTATTTCTTGATGCTGGACACGTTGGTCGACTTGTTGATCTTATCGAGGATATGCAACGCCGTGGTGTCGCACAGATTCTAATCGTGAGTCATGATAAAGAACTCATTGCAGCAGCAGATCATCTTGTAACGGTTGACAAAGACCCAACGAGTAATCGATCTTCAATCAAACGCATCGATGACCCACAGCGAACAGCACTTAGCGGTGCGAGCCCAAATAAAACGCCACAGTAACGATGAATCTCTGTCGCATATACAGATATAATTGAGCAGCTATCTCAAGCTTCCTAACTCTCTAACCATCACTAACTATTGACTGCTGATTGTTGTGGAAGTGACCGAAGAGATTCAATTGCAGATTTGGTCATTTCTGTCGGTTCATATCCACGTTCACCATATATCTCCGCTTCAGTAATAAGTCCAGCAGCACGAAATTCAGTAAGTTGCCCGTTTAGATCTGATTCACAGTAATCGTATGCGTTAATCATAGCCACGACGCTGAGCCCTTCTCGATCGGTGAGCTCAACCAACAGTCCGAGTGCCTCCTCATTATGACTTGCAGTAAGTACAGTTCGAACCGGCTTTGAGACTCCACTTGCGGCAGCAATAAGTGATGAGTCATCTGCATCAGCGATTGTTAATTTTTCATTCGGGACATATCGCTCCTCACCTGAGCGTGGGTCGCGAATAAGACTTGACTCACTCGACTCTTTGCATAGTAAATATTGAGTGCCATCAGTATGATATACAGTCCGCATTCATTATAGATACTTAATGAGACAGTATAAACCCATTTCATAGGGGTCATAAGTTTGATATCGAATATCAGGGCTTGCTGGCAGAGTCACAGCATTCCTTCTACATATTGACTTGATACGGCTTAGCTACTAGTTTTTATACAATAGCGGGACAAACCCTTTAGTCCAGGCGGAAGAGAATGTCAAGAACTGACATTGTCATCATTATCCTCATCACCGACTCTGAGTGCATCCTCACCTGCCGTTGAGACAGACTGAGAGGTAGTGGCATTTGGTTCATGACTATCATCGTTTGGACCGCTGATATGCTGATAATATTGCGTTGTCAATCTATACGTTCGATACAACGCAATACTACCGAGAGCAATACTACCACCACCCCAGTTCCACTGACCGCGAAAACCAATCAGAAGGATTCCAATTCCAATCCCACCTACCGCGATATTTCCAAAGACAATTGCGAGCATAAAAAATCGTGCTTGTTTACCACTAATTGTCCCCTCAAATGCTTTTAGTCCGGATTCCTCACCCACATCTTTCGTGGTGGGGATGTCAACTGACGGAATCGATACGAGGTCACGTTCTGGGTCGCCCCACCGTGATTCAGGATCATACTCTGTTGGTTCATCAGGCCAGTTATTATCATCAAACGGCATATTTATGCGAATATCCGAGGAAGCAAAAGCAGTTCCTTCGATATCAATCCCTCAGCTATATGCTTTCAGTTCAGTATATTCCATCCACTCATCAAAAGATAACAACAGAAAATTTTGTATCGTATACGATTATTGATTCACTGATCCAATATGACACTACTTGTTCTGGGTGGGTAACTTTGGGTCGTAGCTAGCAATATTCACTGAGTATGATTGTCTCTGACGTCTCGACCCATGCAAGAGGGTTCTGTGGATCATAAAACACGATGCCATCATCGACCTCATACGACTCAACATCGCTAAGTCCTCTTGCTTCACCCACCCGTGCCGGTACAGGCGGCGACTCATCCGTTTGCTCGGAGTCCGCATGGTCGGACATCGTGTTGAATGGTACAATGTGGCATGACTTATATCAATCGGTGCTATCAGGATATTTTTTGAATTACCTATCAGACAGATATGTGACTACTGAATCCATATTATCATCATCTATGATCGAGTCCCAAATTATTATCAAAATCGGCTGACGACGTCATTAGTTAATATGTCGAGTCCACAAATGCCGAAGTTTTTAGCCAACAATATCAAATAAATCGATATGAAACAGGCAGGGCTCACAGACAACTGGAGTGATGCCGCTGATAGCGGTGCCGGCACATCCAACGCCCGGCCCGATGCAGAGGCTCTTGCGGTGGCTGGTAATGATACACAGCATGTCTCTGCGGTTGTTGACGCTGATGAGGTTCGATTTCCTGATGCAGAAGGGACAGTTGATCTACTTGTCACGCAGGTTAATTATAGCGTTGAGCGTGCCGGACACGACGAATATCCCGTTATCCACATTTTTGGACGGACAGCTGATGATGTTTCCCATCATGTGCGAGTTCTTGGGTTTGAACCCTATTTTTATGCCCCAACGGAGACGCTTGATGATGATTTACTCGACAACGATGCCATTACACGGACTGAACCAGGATATGAGAGTATCCGTGGTCAGGAGCTAACGAAGATCTGCACGCGAACACCGCGAGATGTTGGACAGATCAGAGACGATTTTGATCATTATGAAGCAGATATTCTCTTTCCTAACCGACTATTGATCGATAAGGATATCAAAAGTGGAATTCGAGTTCCAGCGCGACGACTTGCAAATAAACCACAGACGATTCAGATTCCTCATAACGAAATTCAACCGGTTGATGTTGAGGCAAACCTTCGTGTGAACACGTTTGATATTGAGGTTGACGATCGATCCGGATTCCCCGAGGATGGTGAAGAGCCGATTGTTTGTCTTACGAGTCACGATTCTGAACGTGATGAATATATTGCATGGCTTTATGAAGCACCAGACGCAGCAGAAGATGTTGAGTCTCCTGATTTAATCAATCATGATGATCCGATTCGCTCAGGCACAACTGCTGATGTTCGGATATTTGATCACGAAGATGCAATGCTCGATGCATTTGTCTCCTATATTGAGCAAACCGACCCTGACATCTTAACAGGCTGGAACTGTCTCCCATCAGATTCCCGTATTCAGATGGCCGATGGAACCGAAACAGAGATTCATGATATTGAAATTGGAGATACGGTTATCGGTGCCAGAAACCAGCACTTGGTCACGACAGAGGTGACGAATAAGTGGGAAAGTGAAACAGAGATTTATGAGTTCTCTCTCGCAGATGGCACGTCCCTTCGATCCTCTGGCGATCATCGGATTATGATTGATGATGCCAATACGGTTGACTGGAAAAATGGTAGTGATGTCGAAGCGGGAGAGTCTGTACTCAAACCACGACAGTTGCCAGTCGAGGATCCGACCGTGCCATCAGCTCATGAGCTGCTTTCATCCGAGTTCAATAAAAATCCAAATCCAAATCCAAATCGAAATAATCCATACGGTGATGCCGTGGGTGCACTCGAAGAATCAATAAATACAGTTTCATTGAATCTTCGACAGTCATCGATTCAAACAGATACGCCCTCAATAGCAGATGGAGGATATCAACAGCACGTTACTGAGAGTGATGAACCTGATTTAAGATATACCGTCACTGAACAGGAACTATACTCTCTGGGGTGTGCACTACATGATCAAACCATATTAGAACGAGATACCGTCGCACCCCCCACAGATACTACATCACCAAATGAAGCAACTCTAAATGAGGACAGCCTCAGGGATATTCAGGATCAATCTGAGTCGACTCTCATTGATGCAGCTAATGATATAGGGGATTCAGTTGGGGTCGATGCACATATCATTGACTTTTCAACAATATATGAGATGCCACAATCACACATCGCAAGGTTCCTTGCAGGTACACTCGACGGTTACGAGAGTATTCCATCTCATCTAACATTTGCCACAGAATCTCCAGCCACTGCTAGGTGGTATACACGATTATATCGACGCCTTGGCGTCTACGCACAACAACAAGCAAACACTGTTCAGATAGCTAATAACACATGTGATCTTCAGCGATTATCTAACGCTATCTTGCCACATCTGCACTGTTCAGAGACTATTAAGCGGATTGAGTCTCATGTCAGTGCCGTTTGCGATCAATTCTCAGAACGCTCACAGACATCTACATCTATTGTTGATTCGGATGCTGATGAAGGCGAGACACGACAGTTTACTAATAACAGAAATCGAGAAACGTCTGATTCAATCCATCCAGACACCAGTGAATATGATGATAACTGGGATCCGTACGTTTCCATCGAAATTGAAGAAATAACTGTCACTGGAACTGAAATAACCTACGACATCGAAACAACGACGCACAGTTTTGTTGCTGATGATTGTTTGGTACATAATTGCGATGACTTTGATGTACCATACTTCCTGGACCGAATGGAAGTCATCAATCCACAATCTGAGTATGATTTGACACCCGAACGGTTCTCACGGATTGATGAGGTATGGCGAAGTGGATGGGGGGGTCCAAATATCAAAGGTCGAGTGGTTTTCGATCTGCTTTATGCGTATAAACGGACACAATTCACTGAATTGGAGTCATATCGATTAGATGCAGTCGGAGAACTCGAACTCGATGTTGGAAAAGAGCGCTATCCTGGTGATATCGGCGATCTTTGGGAGCAAAATCCGAAGCGACTTCTTGAATATAACCTTCGTGATGTTGAACTCTGCGTTGAAATTGATCGTAAACAGGATATTATCGCTTTCTGGGATGAGGTGCGATCCTTTGTCGGTTGTAAACTTGAGGATGCAACGACACCGGGCGATACTGTTGATATTTATATTCTTCATGAAGCACACAACCGCTTTGCTCTTCCATCGAAGGGACGAGCTGACGCCGAAGATTATGAGGGTGGTGCAGTTTTTGACCCCGCAACTGGCGTCAAGGAGATGGTCGGCGTTCTTGACCTGAAGAGTCTCTATCCAATGGCGATGACCACAATCAACGCCTCACCGGAAACGAAAGTAGACCCACAAAGCTATGATGGTGATACCTTCCGTGCACCGAATGGAACCCATTTCCGGCGGTCTCCAGATGGTATTATTCGTGAGATGATTGATGACCTCCTCGCAGAGCGCGAGGAAAAGAAATCACTTCGTAATGAACATGACCCCGGTGAGTCAGTGTATGAGCAGTATGATCGACAACAAACTGCTGTAAAGGTCATCATGAACTGTTTCACACCAGATACAGACGTTCTTACGCCGAATGGTGTTCGAAATATCCGCGAACTTGCTGTTGGTGATGATGTCTACTCACTCAACCCTGAAACAATGCAAATTGAAATAAAACCGGTCAAGCAAACGCATGCATATCCGGACTATCAGGGCGATCTCGTCGATATACAGACAAATGAAATAGATTTCAGTATAACACCAAATCACCGAATGCTTGTTGAGGCGACCACAGCAGACACTGAGTCTATGAATGATTATGAGTTTATTGAGGCTGGTAATCTTGATGCAGCCTCACAGTATGAGCTGCCACACGACTGGTCTATTAATCATGATGACTCACTTGGTGAGTATATCGATATAATATCTCTTCTGCAAGAGCAAAAACAAACGCCATCATACGCACACAGCGTCCTTTCTGATGGTGGAACGACTATGACCACTACAACGACTGTGGGGGACAATCACGGCGATGTGACACGTTGTATTGACACTGATACATTTATGTCAGTTATCGGCTGGTATATCGCCACCGGGAAGATATCGCGCACTGAAGATGGAGCCGATTGCGTTCATCTACAACTTTCACAGATAGATACCAACTCACGAACACAACTCACGACGCTGCTTGATAAACTGGGTGTTGATTGGCAGATTGATAACAATCAGATCTACTTTATCAACCCTATCTGGACTGAACTGCTTGATACCATCTGTGGGCGAAAGGATGCAGACAAGCATGTTCCTGAGGTTATCTTCGACGCTTCTGGAGATCAGAAACGAGCATTTTTCGATGCAATCATAGAGGGATCAGAATCACAACATAACGACTCATACCAGTATTATACATCAAGCAAAGATCTCCGTGATGACATCCTTCGATTGTGCATCCATATCGGAATTCACGCGCAGTATAGCGACACTGGTTCTGAGTCTTGGCAGATTGACTACACTGAGACATCGACGCCCAGTTTCAATATGACTCAAAACGGCGGGCGAAGCACTGCCGAGCAGGGAGTTTACTGTGTTACTGTTGCGGACAATCATACGCTCTTAGCTGGACGAAATGGAATGTTACAGTGGACCGGGAATTCGCTGTATGGTGTTCTTGGCTGGGATCGATTCCGACTGTATGATAAAGAAATGGGAGCAGCAGTCACGGCAACTGGGAGAGATGTCATTGAGCATACCGCTGATGCAGCGAGTGACCTCGACAAAAGTGTTATTTATGGAGACAGCGTCACTGGTGATCGCCCAGTTGTTGTTCGGGACCCAACAGGTCGTATCCAGATTGTTCCCATTGAAACGTTGTTCGAGTTAGCGACTGCACCAAAGCGAAATACGCGTATCACCGCGGATGGCGCACCAAGTGGAAGCTCTGGACTTCCAAAAGAACGCCGTCATCTTGACCAGTGGGAAGCGCTGTCACTGAGTGATACCGGTGAGACAGAATGGCAATCAATTAAACAAATAATCCGTCATCAAACTGATAAAGAAATCCTCACCCTCCAGCATGAGGACGGTGAGTCAACGACGACTCGTGATCATTCATACATCACTGCTGATGATGGCGAATATGTCGAGACATCTCCAAAAAATGTTGATGAACCACTTTCTATTCCAGAGATAGCTCCGGTCAAAACAATCGAAACAATTGATATATATCAGATGCTGACAGCGAATACACAGACGCATGCAGGAAGTAACATCGACTCCGGTGAATGGCTTCCATCCACAGATTGTATTCACGCTAACGACGAATGTGTCTGGATTAATCCGACAGGTGAAGAGCGAGAAGACTCAACACCCACAATTCAACGACATATTGATCTGACGAGCGATGCGGGACATGCACTTATTCGCTTCCTTGCTGTGTGTCTATCCAGTCGAAGTAAATCGACAGTTACGACAATTGAGTCCAAACAGTATTTACAGATCATAGGACCACATAAATCAGCAATAAAGACCTGCAAGGCAGCCATAGATCAACTATTCACAAATGTAACCACTCGCATCACAGGAGATGCTGAAAACAACACGAATACTGGTGATTCCGCGTTTAGATGCCATATATCGACGACACTCGCTGCGACAGTTATGACCGCGTTCGTGGGTCATCCTGCAGAGAATAACCAGCTTCCTTCGGTTGTGTATCATCTTCCGGACGCTGAACAGTCGTATTTTATTCAACAACTAATCCGACCAAAATCAAATGAGTTGCTCAGCTGTCCTCAGAATATTGATGATTCGATATCTATAGAAAGTGACTTTACCACCAGTAGTCGTGAACTCGCCGCTGGTGTGTCTATGTTGCTTACACAGTGTGGGCAGTCATACTCAATATTACAGCGAGGCAGTGAGGATGTATACACGATACAAGTTGGTGATCCCCCATCCTCTGAGTGTGAGCCAATGCTCATTGAGACAGCTGACTCGGGATATGTATATGATCTCAGTGTCGAAGCGAATCAGAACTTCGTTGATGGACTCGGTGGGCTGGTACTACATAATACCGATTCAGTGATGCTGGAGCTTGGCGGTGGCATGACCAAGCAAGAAGCGATTGAACAGTCATTCGAGGTTGAAGAGTACATCAATGATTCTTATGATAAATTTGCCCGCGAAGAACTCGGTGCAGCACGACATCGATTCGAAATTGAGTTTGAAAAACTCTACCGGCGATTTTTCCAGGCTGGCAAGAAAAAACGCTATGCGGGTCATATTATCTGGAAGGAGAATAAAGATGTCGACGATATCGATATTACTGGATTTGAATACAAACGATCAGATATTGCACCGATTACGAAAGAAGTCCAGCGGCGTGTCATTGAAATGATTGTTCATGGTGAAGGAACAGATACTATCAGTGAGTATCTAACCGATATCATCAATGATTTTGAGTCCGGTAACGTACCGCTTGAGGATATCGGCATTCCAGGTGGAATCGGCAAGCGATTAGAATCATATGACACAGCAACTGCCCAGGTACGCGGGTCGAAGTATGCGAATGAATTCTTGGGCACGAACTTTGGTCGAGGTTCAAAGCCAAAACGCGTGTATCTCCGAAAAGTGCATCCATCGTGGTTTCGTGAGCTGGAGTCTGAAGACAGATTCGACCCACAACGCCATGGTCTATATCGTGAATTTAAGCGTGACCCTGATGTCATTTGCTTCGAATATGAAGACCAGATTCCTGATGAATTTGCAATTGACTGGGATCTCATGCTGGAAAAGACGCTGAAAGGTCCAATTGAGAGAATTATCGAGGCTCTTGATATGTCATGGAAGGAAGTGAAATCTGGACAAGAACAGACTGGTCTTGGTAGCTTTACGTAACTGACAGCTACAATTGACATTTCATTGTTTAGGGTCTACAATCTTTATTTGGTAAATAACCAAATGTTACATGTAATTACGTCGCGTTATATACAGCATAGTTCAGTATTGAATAGGACACTCACAGTATACTGTACAAAAACATGATTATTCAGTTTGCAAATTAGCACTTTTTCCTGTTAGGAGAACCTGTACATGCCGTTTTGATCATGAGAGTGTATCTTGATGATCTTCTTTTTAATCCTCAATTTTTTGCTGTTGAGCAAATAATTTTTCTCTCAAAGAAATTGTGAAATGGTAAATCCGTAACCATTATGGGTGAGACTTGCCATTGTAGATATACGAGGTAACGATATCAAAATGGCAACACTGGAAATTAATAATCTACAAGCTCGCGTTGCAGAAGAAGATGGTGAACAGATTCTTCAAGGCGTTGATCTTCAAGTCAATTCTGGCGAAATACATGCATTAATGGGGCCAAATGGCTCCGGAAAATCAACAACGGCGAAAGTTATCGCCGGTCATCCCTCGTATGAGGTAACTGGCGGTGAAGTATTATTACAGCTTGAAGAAAACGAGTTTGGCGACGACATCGAAATCAGCGATGAAGACCGAACATGGAGTCTTCTCGAACTTGAGCCAAACGAACGAGCTGCACTTGGCATCTTCCTTGGTTTCCAGTACCCAGCGGAGATTGAAGGGGTCACGATGACGAATTTCCTCCGAACGGCGTTGAACGCTAAACTCGACGAGCGCGAAGAGCTCTTTGAGGAAGAAGAAGCCGACGACGATGAAGAAGCAGAAGAGCTTGATGCCGATGATGCAGCAGGATATGAAAGCTCACCAATGGAGGGTCCAACCGATGATGGCGAAATTGGTGTTGCTGAATTCCAACAGCTCCTGAATGAAAAGATGGAACTGCTTGATATGGATGAGAAGTTCATGCAGCGATATCTTAATGCTGGCTTCTCAGGTGGCGAGAAAAAACAGAATGAAGTCCTCCAAGCAGCCATTCTCGAACCTGCTGTTGCAGTGCTTGACGAAATTGATTCTGGACTCGATATCGACCGACTTCAGGATGTCTCCTCAGGGATCAATGCCCTCTGTGATGAACAAAACACTGGAGTCCTCCAGATCACACACTATCAGCGGATCCTCGATTACGTTGAACCCGACCATGTTCATATCATGCTCGACGGAAAAATTGCAAAAAGCGGTGATGCGTCACTCGCACAGCAACTTGAGGATGACGGATATGATTGGGTACGCGAAGAGGTCTATGGAACAGCATAATACCGATCAGACGATGCGCATGAAGAATAGTATTAAGACTAATACCGATACAACACTTGAAATATAATAATGAGTTCTGAACAAGATCACCTACAAGACACTGACACTGAAGCACGATTTGAGTTCAAAAAGCAGGAAGCCTCCGCATTCAAAACTGAAAAAGGGCTTACCGAAGAAACGATTCGACTAATCTCTGAAGATAAGAATGAGCCAGAATGGATGCTTCAGCGCCGACTTCGTGCGCTTGAACAATTCAAGGCAATGCCGATGCCGACAAGCTGGCCAGAAGCACCTGACCTGAGCGAAGTTGATGTCGAAGAAATCGTCCCATACATCCGACCAGACGTCGATGTACGCGCTGGTGTTGATGACTGGACAGAACTTCCTGACGATATTAAGGATACATTCGACAAGCTCGGAATCCCAGAAGCAGAAAAGAATGCGCTCTCAGGCGTTGGAGCACAGTATGAGTCTGAGGTCGTCTACCAGAATATGCAAGAACGGTGGGAAGAGAAGGGTGTTGTCTTCTGTGGCATGGATGAAGCAGTCCAGGAACACTCCGAAATTCTCAAAGAGCACTTCATGACCAAGGCTGTCCCACCAAGCGATAATAAGTTCGCTGCCCTCCACGGCGCTGTTTGGTCTGGTGGGTCATTCGTTTACGTTCCTGAGGACGTTACCGTTGAGATGCCTGTGCAGGCATACTTCCGTATGAACTCTGAGGGTATGGGTCAGTTTGAGCATACACTGATCATTGCTGAGGATGGTGCCGAAGTCCACTACATCGAAGGCTGCTCAGCACCAAAGTACTCTGCATTTAATCTTCACGCCGGTGGTGTCGAGGTCTTTGTCGGTGAAGACGCCCATGTTCAATACTCCACTGTACAGAACTGGTCAAAGAACACATACAACCTCAATACGAAACGAGCAATCGTTGAGTCCGAAGGTCGGATGGAATGGATTTCCGGGTCAATGGGCTCGAAGGCAACAATGCTGTACCCGTCTTCTGTGCTGAAGGGACGTGGTGCATCTGATAACCACATTACAATCGCGTTCGCCGGTGACGGTCAGGATATTGACACTGGCGCTAAGGTTTATCATAACGCTCCTGAGACGAAGTCGACTATCGAGTCAAAGTCGATTTCAAAAGACGGTGGTCGAACAAACTACCGTGGACTCGTTCACATCGCAGACGGCGCCGAGAATTCCTCAACCGCAGTTGAGTGTGATGCGCTGATGTTTGATAATGAGTCAACATCTGATACGATGCCGTACATGGAGATCAACGAGTCATCTGTTGATGTTGCACACGAAGCGACTGTTGGTAAGATTGGAGATGAGGATGTCTTCTATCTTCAATCTCGAGGTCTTGATGACGATGATGCAAAACAAATGATTGTCTCAGGCTTCATTGAGCCGATTACTGAAGAGCTCCCAATTGAGTACGCAGTTGAGCTGAATCGACTCGTTGAACTTGAGATGGAAGGTAGTCTCGGGTAATAATGAGCACACAACTCCCTGCGGATCTCTCTACGGATACGGTTCGCGAAATTTCATCACAGCGTGATGAACCAGAGTGGCTCCTTCAGACGCGACTTGATGCGCTCAAGTCACTTGAGAGTCTTGACCTCCCCGATGTAATTAAAACACCAGGACGTCGATGGACTGATCTTGAATCTCTTGACTTTGAAAAGCTGGTTGACCCGCTCAACCAGAGCGACAAAACCGCTCGCGTTACCGCTGAGGGAGTCAAAGTACTGCCATTTGCAGATGCAGTCGACATGCATCCGGATGTCGTTGAGTCTGCATTTGGATCAACAGTAGCACTCGATGAGAATTACCTGACTGCACTCTCGGCAGCACTTTTCACCACTGGAACTGTCGTCTACGTTCCAGAGGGTGTTGATGCTGAAGATGTGAAGGTGCGTGCAGAGATGAACTCCCGATCATTATTCAGTCATACGCTTGTCATCAGTGAGCCCTCTTCATCAGTGACAATTCTTGAAAGCATTGAACCCGGGTCAGAATCCGTCGATGCTGATTCCCGGTATTTCTCAAATCTGGTTGAAATAGCTGCTGGAGAAAACTCATACGTACAGTATGGATCACTGCAGACGCTCGATGACAACACGTACAGTTACAGTCTCAAGCGAGCAGACGTTAGCACATACGGGACAGTCAATTGGATCGAAGGCAATCTTGGGTCTCGGTTGACGCGAAGCGATGTTGAATCCGAACTCAACGGAGACTCGTCTGAATCGCAGATTGTTGGTGCATTCTTCGGTCACGAGGACCAGCATTTCGACGTGAATGCTCGGGTCTGGCACAAGGCTGAACACACGACCGCAGACTTGGTGACCCGCGGTGTCCTTGATGATGAGGCTCGATCAGTGTATGAGGGTGTTCAAGACGTCGGTCGTGACGCATGGAGCACAAGCTCATATCAGCGTGAAAACACGCTGATGCTCTCAGATGAGAGTGAAGCTGATGCATCACCAAAGCTGATCATCCATAACCACGATACCGAGGCATCGCATTCGGCGACTGTCGGACAAGTCGATCAAGAAGACTTGTTCTATATGATCTCTCGAGCAATCCAACCAGGTATGGCTCGGGATATGCTCGTTAAGGGATTCTTCGTTCCTGTGCTCGAAGAAATTGCAGTCGATGAATTCCGTGACGATCTTGAAGAATTGATCGCAGCACGTCTTAAGTAGAGCAGATTAATTCGCTCTAAGTTTAATTTTTATTCTTATTTAAATTATTGCTGTTAATTTAATCATATGAGATAATACCAATTAAGCGATAACATGACACATCTCAGCGGGTGATACGGTCAATCTAGTCATAACGTGTTTGTTACTGCATTATTGTATTACACGCGTCCTAATAGCCCTACTACAGGGTTGTTGTGTATGTGAATAACTGTTAAGGGACCAACTCCCTACCAGCAAGATATGATTCAACGTAGAATCGACACCGCAAGCGAAATGCCATGGAGAGACCCGTGAGTGTTGGTCAGCGCGTTGACTCCGACCGACAGCTTGTGCGATTACTACAGATTGGTATCGTTCTTGAAGAAGTTGTTGAGGCTCGAGCCACCAGACACTACCAATCGATTGATGATAGCTTAGATACTACTGAATCACATCATGATGGTAACTCTATACAACACACAGAATATCACTCAGATGATGATGCTGATACTGACACAACAGCATATACCGATGATACACTGGAAGCGTTACTTTCCGATGCTGTCAAGGAATCTGCACGCCATCGAGACCAACTTGAGGAATTAATCAACGTGCTTGATGCTGAGAGCATTGCATTTGATAAGATCCAAACACTCGTTGAGGGGCAGTATGGACGAACAGAACTGGAGGATTTTGACGACGTGATTTATGATCAACTCTGTAATGAGGAAACGGCGTACAAGTTTTATGATGACCTGGTAACGGCGATCCAGGCTTCCGATGTTTCATTCGGCATTGATCGCAAACGGCTTCTAGACGTACTTAAACGGCTTAAAGCTGAAGAAGCAGAGGGTGTCGAAGCTGTCATAAACCTCATGGAGCAACGTAAATGAATACCGCAGACCAATATGTAGAGGCAATATATCTTGAACAGCAAATTGAAAACGGACCAGTCTCGACTGGAACGCTCGCAGATCGACTAGATATTAGCCCAGCAAGTGCAAACGATATGATTGGGAAACTCGAATCACGCAATCTCGTCGATCATGAAAAATACACTGGGGTGACACTCACAGATGAAGGAATTGCACGTGCACGCGAGGCCCTGCAAACGTATTGTATTATTGAACGGTTCCTGATGAATGTCCTTGCTGTCGAGTCATTCCGTACGGAAGCAGATGAGCTTGAACCCGTGATTGATGAACTCGTTGCTGAACGACTCGACACAATTATTGACCGTCATCCAGACTGTCCCGATTGTTTTGATCCTGAGACAAATGCATGCTGTTATCTCGACCTTGTAACTGAGTCAACAAAAACAAACGAACAGCGTGCAGATTAACAGTACATCTCATAGGATTGAATGAGCTGAGCACACTCCAGTTCTCAGTTAGTATATAGATTCAGGTTGAGATTCGAATTCGAATTCACCCCATCGTTTCACATCTCATTATTCGGCGTTTTGAAGATACCACAGGGATGTTTCGATAATTATCATTTAACTGATATTCAACTAGTTGTGGATAGCGATTTGATAATATACATCAATTATACTCAACACCAGATGAGTAATCGAGATTGCATAGAGTCTGATTTCGATGTATGAATTGATCTACTTGCGAATGAACTCGATGGTTTTTCATATGACCGCACATGTGTATCAATTGTAGTCCCGTGGTGTAGTGGCCAATCATAACGGCCTTTGGAGCCGTTGACGGCGGTTCGAATCCGCCCGGGACTATGCGTTTATGTCGGCGAATCCTGTTTTCATTCATTACCTGATTATCTAAGCGAAACCCACGATGAAGAACACGAAGACTCTGTGAGCTGAATACTCGTGAGAACGTACCGTCTGTTGTAATCTACAGATATCAAAACGAGTGTCTTGGGGCTTGTCTCCGGGGTAGCTCACTTGTTTCGGTGATGAAATATACAATAGATTACCTTCGAACACACACGAGGAGGTCCTCGGTATCGGGACCGTCATATTGTGCTTCTCTAATCTCGTAGATACGAATCTGAAACCATACTAATATGGTCGAATATAATGGCTGATTAATTAACCGTCGTCGTCAGCTATCTCAGGTTTTATGCTTCGGATACGGACGGCAAACATCAAAAACAACGTAATAAGTGTCAAACAAATCGCAGCTACGGCGGCGATATCATGTGCATGGACGCTGTGGTCACCGGCGCTGGCAAGCCTTGGTCCAAAATGAGTGTGATGATAATCTCCAATGAGTGGCATAAGATAGTCGACAATGTCATTAAATCCAAACCAACTCACAGCAACACCAACAGCAGGAATAGTGAATTCTGCATATCGATAGATCACGAATGCTTGTAACCCCATTCCAAGGTGACTAATGAGCAAAAACCATTGATATAGACTTTGAGTAATGAATATATCGTTGATGAAAATCTGAACAGCCACCACCCAAAATCCATATTTTAGATTTCCAACAAACGCCAGCGCATGTATCCAGTTTCGACTCTGTCCGAATCGCCATGACAGAAGGCTTAGTACCATCAGCGTCGTTGCGAGTGGACTGTCAGGCACAACAGGCCACATTACTACCGATGTATTCAATAACTGGAATCGGTAATACCAGAATCCAAATATGCTACCGACGATATTGATCAAGATGATTGCCCAAGAAAGCTGAAGTGCAAACGTCTCGATCTGAGTCGGTAACGGTGAGAGATACACCGGAAGATCATCCGGAGCGGGTATTGAATTCATTATCCCTAATTATGATACTGATACGATAATGAGAATTGCAATGTGCCCGCGTGCATTGTGCGTTGATCGCTATTATGACTGAACATCATGATATGGTCGAAGATATCTAATAGCCAGCCCATATCAGGTATAAAACTGCTGGAATGACCTATTTGCAATAGTGGTTGGCGACAGGATGGGGCTAATGAACTATGATTATTAGTTACTCCAAGATAATATAATCATGATAACTTGGAGTGCTTGCGATACAGACACTGAGCATGTGGGACTCAGTTTGTGCACTGTGGTGTGCGTAGTACCGATACAACCGATCATATACATCTTATTTATATTATCTCGTCGTAACGCCTAAGAACCGAAGAGCCATTCGTTGGAGTAATGAATCTATTCGTGACTCTATTGCCGGCTGGACTACCGGAAATAACTTATCCGAGGTGGTATTGTGGGCGTTGAAATTAAGGATTCTGCTGTTTCTGACGCAGAGTTCGAGCGGATGCAGCAGTTTGTTTATGATTATCTTGCTGCTAGCGTTGAGGCTGAGGATGATGGTGGTCGAATGCGGTGGTATCCATGGCATAGTGCGGAATATCGATTCAATCATATTCAGAATGTCATTGAGATCGCAACGACAATCGCTGACCGCGAGGGAGCAGCAGTTGATGTTGTCCGTGTTTCTTCGCTATTTCATGATATCTCCAAACTTGAGGCGGACCAGGATGTCCATGCCGAGGAAGGTGCCCGGGTTACTCGCGAGTATCTTCAGACCCGCGGTAACCTCCCACAGTCGTTCATTGATGAGGTGTGTCAGTCTGTTACCGACCATTCATATCAAGGTCAACTGACAGATGTCCCCCTTGAGACACAGAGCCTCATCGAAGCAGATATTCTTGATAAAATTGGGGCGAACGGTACTGCATTGATCCTCCTACGGATGGGATATGAGTCTCGCACACATACCGATGCTGCAGAAATGGTTGATCGCGTTCTTGAACGTGGACGCAATGCGAAAGAACGGATTGTCTCTGATACCGCCGAAAGTATTGCACATCAGCGTCTCAAACGCGTGAAGTGGTTTCGGGAATGGCTTGAATCTGAAGTCCCAGCTATGTCTGCCACTGAGGAAATCGAATTCACGCCCGATTCCTCGACGGTAAATAATCGGACGATGCCCAACGATACTGATTCTAACGTTGGCGTTACCACTGACCCCAATACAGACATAGACACAGACACAGACCAGACGCTAGTACTGACACCGGCACCGATAATAGCGATCCCGTCGACACTCACGTCACTGATGGATAGATAAGATAAATAACACAGTTTGACGAAGTGATGCTGTATCCCTCACAGCGAAGACAACCATCGAATCATGAGTGCCATCTGCGTAAGAATATAATTGCTGTATACACAGTTTGATCTCTCAAGAGACTTACTCGTGAGTTATCAATATTTGTATGATTGATTAAAATCTTCAGATCACCTTTTCATTGAGTCATCACTGCTGGCTTTTGTGAGTGAGATGTATCACAAAAACTCGACAAAACTGAAACGATGAAAACTAAATACTACGCATACGATCAGTCGTCGCTTGTTTGTGCAATGGCATCATTATCAGTGATGCTTGCTGAGGCAGCTGCAGCTGGTGGAAGTTCATTCCTTACGTCGTCCCGTGCTCGCTCTTCGATGACTTCTGCATATGCATCAGGCATTACCTTCACGAAGTCACCAACAACATCTGTCCATTGTTCAAGCATCCACTCAGCTTGATCACTACTGGTATATTCTTCGTGATTTTCAATAAGCCGGCGGAGCATCTCCTCATCGCTATCTTCAAGTTGAGACGCAAGCGATACCATTTCTGTGTTTGCTGACTCTGAGAATGTATCGTCTGGGTCGTACACGTATGCAATCCCACCTGACATACCCGCAGCAAAGTTTCGACCTGTCTCTCCAAGGACAGCAACAACACCACCGGTCATATATTCACAGCCGTGATCGCCAACTCCTTCGACAACAGCCTTAGTTCCGGAGTTACGGACCGCAAATCGTTCACCAGCAACGCCGTTGACATACAATTCACCCTGCGTCGCGCCATAAAGTGCAACGTTTCCGATAAGGACATTCTCACTCGCTTCGTAATTGGCTGTCTCTGGAGTGTCAATAATTACTTTTCCGCCAGAGAGCCCTTTACCAACGTAGTCATTGGCTGCACCGGTAAGATGCATCGTGACACCGCTTGCAAGGAACGCACCAAATGACTGTCCTGCAACACCATCGAATGAGCAATGGATTGTGTCGTCTGGTAACCCAGTGCCACCATACTCACTCGAAATTCGGTTTGATAACATCGCACCAACCGCTCGATCAACATTCGAGATTGATTCCGTGATCGCAACTGGTTCTCCATCAGTAATTGCCCCTTCAGCTGACTCAATAAGTTCATGATCGAGTTGCGTCTCGATAGCGGAATGAGTCTGCCCTTCAGTTCGGTGTCTCGTATCACCTGCAGGCTCTGCAATAACATCTGAGAGATCAAGATGACGAGCCTTCTCATGATCGGTCTCACGTTGTGTCAAGAGTGATGGTCGCCCAATCATCTCATCTAATGACTCGAATCCAAGTTCAGCCATTATTTCTCTGAGTTCCTGTGCAATGAACGTCATGTAGTTGATAACATGATCCGGCTGTCCGGGGAATCGATTCCGGAGTTTCTCCCGTTGTGTCGCAACACCGACTGGACAGGTGTTTTCTTGACATTGCCGAGCCATCACGCACCCAGAGGTAACGAGTGAAGCAGTTCCAAAGACGTACTCTTCGCCACCTAACAGCGCCGCAATAGCAACGTCACGACCAGTTTTCATTCCGCCATCGACAGCAACACGAATGCGTGATCGAAGGTTTGTTGCCCGAAGCATCTGGTTTGTCTCTGCTAGACCAAGCTCCCACGGCAGACCCGCATTCTTAATTGATGTCTTCGGTGACGCACCAGTTCCACCGTCATGTCCTGAGATATGCACAACGTCAGAGTTTGCCTTTGCGACACCTGCAGCAATCGTTCCGATACCCGCCTCTGAGACGAGTTTGACATTAATATCTGCTTCAGGGTTTGCCGCCTTTAGATCATGAATAAGCTGTTTGAGGTCCTCAATTGAATAAATATCATGTAATGGTGGTGGCGAAATAAGCCCAACACCTGGTGTTGAGAACCGAACATGGGCAATCATCTCATTAACCTTCTTTCCAGGAAGATGCCCACCTTCACCAGGCTTTGCTCCCTGTGCCATCTTTATTTGAATCTCATCAGCGCTTGTGAGGTACTCTGATGTGACACCAAACCGTCCTGATGCAACCTGTTTGACTGCACATTCTTTTTCAGTTCCAAATCGCTCTGGTGGCTCGCCGCCTTCGCCAGTGTTCGATTTCGCACCAAGACGATTCATAGCGATTGAATTATTCTCATGCGCCTCTGGAGAGAGACTCCCAAGCGACATCGCCGCTGTCGAAAACCGCGTCACAATATCTTCGACAGGTTCAACAGACTCAACCGGAATGGACTCACGATCACCATCGAATGAGAGAAGTCCTCGCAGAGTTTGCAGTTCTTCAGACTGATCATTAATTAGCTCAGCGAACTCACCGTATTTTTCATAATCACCTGATCGAACTGCCTGTTGAAGTGTTCCAACTGTTTCCGGGTTCCATTGATGATGAATTCCATCAGATCGATGCTCGAATTCACCCTGTCGTTCCAACTCTGGGTCGGTTCCGTAAGCGACCGTATGTCGGGTTAATGCGTCTTCCTCAATGACATCAATGCCGATTCCCTCAGTTCTGATCTCTGTTCCTTCAAAGTATTCTGCAATGAAATCTGAATCAAGACCGACTGCCTCGAAAATTTGCGCTCCTTGATATGACTCGACCGTTGAAATCCCCATCTTCGCCATTGTCTTGAGTAGCCCATCTTCAAGCGCTCCGATGTATGAGGCAATCGCCTCGGACTCTTCAGCACCGTCAGGTCCAGCAACAACATCGGCAATCGTCTGGTATGCAAGATATGGATTGATACCATCAGCACCGTATCCGACAAGTGTTGCAATATGATGGACCTCACGTGGGTCACCAGACTCAATAATAAGTCCAGCACGGCTTCGAAGCCCAGAGCGAACAAGACTATGATGTACAGCACCTGTTGCAAGAAGGCTTGGAATCGCTACACGGTCGGAATTAAGTTTTTTATCTGAAAGTACAACGACGTCAGCACCATTTCTGATCGCAGTTGCCGCGTCCTCACGGATTTGTTCGATTGCTGTGTCAAGTGCTTTCTCGCGATCATATGTGATGTCAACAACTGCTGTCGACATTGCATCTTCTTCAGTATTACCCAGTGATTTGATTCCTGATGTCTGTTCATCAGACAACACAGGTGAATCTAAGACGAGCTGACGGGCGTGGGCTTGAGTCTCATCAAGGAGATTCCGTTGTGCCCCGACACGCGATTCGAGCGAAGTGACTAATTCTTCGCGAATGTAATCAAGCGGTGGGTTTGTGACTTGTGCGAATAGTTGTTTGAAGTATGTAAACAGCGGTCGATTAAAATCTGACAGAACTGATAATGGAGTATCATCACCCATCGACCCGACTGGGTCTTTACCTTTTTCTGCCATCGGCTCAATCAGGTGATTAATCTGATCATGCGTGTACCCGAATGCTGCTTGTGCTGCACGGAGATGATCAACGTCTGCCTGCGATTCGTATCCAGAATCACCAGTCAGTTCTGAGAGGTGTCGTTGTTCTGATTCAATCCACTCACCGTACTTCTCATCGGTAAGCGAATCAAATACCTCAGAGTCTGGAATAACACGTCCCTCTTCTGGGTCTGCAACAAATAACTGCCCAGGCTGAAGACGTCCACGTTCACTAATATTACTCGGCTCAGTATCGAGCGCACCAGACTCACTTGCCATAATGAGCGTGTTATCTGTTGTAATATCATATCGACACGGTCGGAGTCCATTTCGATCAAGGACTGCAGCAATTCGATCGCCATCTGTTGCTGCAACCAGTGCTGGTCCGTCCCATGGTTCAACGAGTGAGGCGTGGTAATCGTACCATTCGCGACGATCCTTGTCCATCTGCTCATCACCACGATATGCTTCAGGAATGAGCATTCGAAGGACATGTGGTAGTTCACGACCTCCTTGTAGAAGCAACTCAACAGCATTGTCAACAGATGCTGTGTCTGACTGATCTGGGTCGTTAATTACTGGTTTTATCGTGTCGAGGTCGTCGTCAAATTCTGGGTGTGAGAGGTCTGTTTCACGGCTTCGCATCCAATTGATATTGCCTTGAATCGTATTGATCTCGCCGTTATGAATGATATGTCGGTATGGGTGTGCGAGATGCCATGCACCAAGTGTATTTGTTGAAAACCGGGCATGAACGAGTGTCAGCGTTGTTTTGAACCGTTCGTCCGCAAGATCTTGATAATAATCAGCGAGCTGCGTTCCTTTCAGCAATCCTTTATATACGATCGTTTGCCTGGATAATGAACAAATGTAGAATCGCGCAGCACCGGTTGAGTCAAGTTCATTTACTTCTGTCTCAACTGCTCGCCGAGCAATGTACAAAGACCGGTCAAACTGCTTTTCATCGACTGCACCTGTCTCAGTTTTATGCGTAGATCCAGGGACGATGAATGCCTGCCAAACATCAGGCTCAGATGCAAGCGCTGTTTCACCAAGGTCACTGTTATCTGTTGGAACGTCTCGCCATTCGACGACAGATAGGTCGTGCTCAGCAAGCACCCGCTCGAAGATCGACATAAGACCTTCTCGAGCGGCATCGTCTTGCGGCATAAAAATCGAACCAACGGCATACTCTTCTGGGAGGTCATGCCCGACAACAGCATCAAAGAATGAATCAGGTTGTTGGATAACGATTCCAGCACCGTCACCTGTGTCAGGCTCGGCACCGGTCGTTCCTCGGTGCTCAAGATTTTCAAGGAGTTCAATCCCATCAGATACGGTTTGGTGTGATTGTCCACCGTCAAGATTGACGACAGCACCAACACCGCAGTTCGACTGACTATCTGATGGATCAGCTAATCCATCCGAATTTCCAGTCGTATGGCTACTTGGCTTGGTCATATGATGTTTACAGCACGGTTACTAAAGGAACTTGTCCTCAAATGATATGGTGACACTAACCACATATAAGGCTCCAGAGGAATATATAATATATTGACGATATTCTCGACATCTGACGAATGTAATTATCGACAAATATAATTTTCGATATTACTAATTTCGTTAATAAGACTTGGCGAAATATGCAGTTTCGAGAGCTGGATTATCACAGACCACACATGTTGAGTCTGTCAGATCGAGTGACCCCCCATCGAGCCCCACTGTCGTATCATCACTCCCTGCAGTTGTGTGAGCATCGATACTATCCTGCTCATCGGTCACATCATTGGATAACGGAACCATGACAATCTCGGCTGCGATTTCATCTTTAATTGCTGTTTCACAGCTTTCATTACCACACCATGGAGTTTTGACATATCCACCGTGTTGTCCAATCGTTCCTAACAGTTCAGAGCGGGTTTCGGCTGTCCGAATATTTGACTTGAGTGTTTCTTCTGCGTTTGTATACAACTTCGCGTATATCGAATCAAACTGTTCTTGAACTGCTTCGACAATTCTTGACTGTTCAACTGTAATTGACTCCCCATCAGGTCGATGTACCAGTGTGACTGTTCCCTCCGCGGCTTCATTTGGTCCAATTTCAGCCCGCAATGGTACACCCTTTAGCTCCCATTCATTGAATTTAAATCCAGGATTCTGTTCATCACGGTCGTCAATTTCGACACGAATGTCAGCATCATCAAGCTCGTCTGCAATATCTTCAGCATACTCAATCACGGTCTCTTTTGTCTCTGTCTGCCAAATTGGGACGATAACAACCTGTTCTGGAGCAATCGTCGGTGGGAGTACCAATCCCTGATCATCCGAATGCGTCATAATTAATGCACCAAGTGCTCGCCACGAAAGCCCCCATGATGTTGTGTGTGCGACTTGTGATGTTTCGTTTGTGTCAGTGTATGTAATATCGAATGCATCCGCGAATCCAGTGCCGAGATAGTGTGATGTTGCGCCCTGGACCGATTTCCCATCTGGCATCAGTGCCTCAACAGTCGTTGTTGTATCCGCTCCTGGGAATTTATCATGTTCTGGTTTCGCACCTCGGAGTACAGGAATCGCAAGCAGATCTTCATACGTTGACTCATACTGATCCAGGCGACACATCGTTTCTGTCCATGCGTCCGCCCGCGTCTCATGCGCAGTATGACCTTCCTGCCAGAGGAACTCTTTTGTTCTGAAAAACGGCTTTGTTTCCGTTGCCTCCCATCGAACGACTGAGGTCCATTGATTCACTCGCATTGGCAAGTCTCGGTAGCTCCGGATCCATTGTGAGAGATATGGAGCGATGATTGATTCTGATGTCGGACGGACCGCAAGTCGTTCTTCAAGTTCATTTCGACCAGCCTGCTCAACCCATGCTACCTCAGGATCAAATCCTTCAACAATCTCTTTCTCACGTTCAAGATACCCTTCAGGAATAAAGAGTGGAAAGTATGCATTCTGAACACCCGTTTGTTTGAATCGAGTGTCAAGATAACTCTGTACACGTTCCCAGAGTTCATATGCTCGTGGACGTGTGATAATGAATCCACTCATCCCATCTGGCCCGTAGTTAGCTAACTCAGCCTTCTGAACAACCTCAGCATACCACTCACCAGTATTATGTGTCTTTGATTGAGTAATCCCGAGATCTTGATCCTCACTCATTAGTTAAAAAGAACTTTAGCCGCGTATTAAATCCCCTGAACAAAACGATCCCTCGTCTGAGCCAGTTCGCTGCACTCTGAATGATATTGCTGACCCCTAGTGACTGAGTTTGAAATCCTACAGCGAGTGTTGTATCAAGATCACCAAACGGTGATTCCCGGTGTCTGTTTCAAACTCGATACTACGTACGAGAGATGTCCAGCGTGTGGATTTGAGATAGATAGAGACGCGAACGCAGCGATTAATATGTTATCTCGTGATTTTGAAAAGCTAGGAATGGGGCAGTCCGAAGGCGTAAGTCCTGTGGAGACTGCGCTCGCTCTGTTCACATCGTCAGGAACTTGTGGCGTCGTGGATGGAAAGCGCGTCGTTGAGACAGAACAGAACAGGGAGCCCCAGCCCCACCCTCACCGGAGCCGCGCCAGCGGCTGAGTAGGGTGGAATAGTTCACACGCTATGATACATTACAAAACGTCAAGTTCCAATCCAACAGTACGATATCGTTGGATTCAGCCGTGTTAACCTGGGGTGGATGTCAAGTATATGATTCTGGCTTGAGAAGATTTTTATACGCAGGCGGAGCTACGTCTGGATAAGCGGGTTTTGCCTGTTTCCTACATGACCAGGACCGCCAGAGATAGCGATTTCATTTGGTCATTCAATATGCTCTCTCATCCATTATGACGCTTTACCATCTCCGGCTTAAACTGTTCGTCCGATATTATGATAGGAGTGACCCGACATATCGTCTGCTCACAACATTGTGGGCAGGACGTTCTTACTTATGAGCTCAGTAGATACGCAACTTGAGGAACTGAAATCAGAGATAGTGGCCGAACTGCCGTCTGATATCTCTGTCTCAGATGTAACGTACGAGGGACCAGAACTTGTTGTCTATACCCGTGATCCAAAGCGATTCGCAAACAACGGTGATCTCGTTCGCGACCTTGCAGGAAAGCTTCGCAAGCGCATCACCATTCGACCGGATCCAGAAGCACTTGCGTCACCAGCGCGAGCGCAGGATCAAATTCATGGAGTAATTCCCGATGAAGCGGGGGTAACCGATCTTGATTTTCATCATGATACCGGTGAGGTTGTGATTGAGGCAGAAAAGCCTGGGATGGTGATTGGGCGTGGTGGTGCAACACTTCGAGAGATTACACAGGAAGTTGGATGGACGCCTGAAGTTGTTCGCACGCCACCGATTGAATCATCAACAGTGTCAAATGTTCGCAATTTCCTGAAGCAAGAACGCGATGAGCGCCGAGATATTCTCGAACGTGTTGGTCGACAAATACATCGTGAGGAACTCTCAGATGATGAGTGGGTTCGTATCAGCACACTTGGGTGCTGTCGTGAGGTAGGTCGCGCCTCATTCGTTCTCTCAACGCCGGAAACACGCATTCTTATTGACTGTGGAGACAAGCCGGGGTCTGAAGATGTCCCGTTTCTGCAAGCTCCAGAGGCGCTTGGGTCCGGTGCAAGTTCGCTTGATGCGGTCGTGCTCACACATGCCCATCTTGACCACTCGGCACTTCTTCCCCTACTATTTAAATATGGATATGACGGACCGATCTATACAACAGAGCCAACTCGTGATCTGATGGGACTACTCCAATTGGATTATCTTGATGTGGCAGCAAAAGAGGGGCGTACACCACCATATGACTCTTCGATGGTTCGTGAGACAATCAAACACACCATTCCGTTAGAGTATGGTGATGTAACCGACATTGCCCCGGATGTCAAGTTGACGTTCCACAATGCAGGTCATATCCTTGGGTCAGCAGTGACGCATTTCCACATTGGCGACGGACTATACAATGTTGCATTCTCAGGCGATATTCATTATGAAGACACTCGATTGTTCAATGGCGCAGTCAATGACTTCCCGCGTGTTGAAACACTTGTTTTAGAGTCGACATATGGTGGTCGCGATGATTACCAGACGGATCAAGAAGACTCAGAGCGTGAACTCATCGAAGTCATAAATGAAACATATGATCGTGGTGGAAAAGTCGTCATTCCTGCGTTTGCTGTCGGACGGTCACAAGAGATTATGCTCGTTTTAGAAGAAGCAATGCGAGCCGGCGATATTCCACGCATGCCAGTCCATCTTGATGGGATGATCTGGGAGGCAACCGCGATTCATACAACATATCCCGAATATCTCCGTGATAATCTTCGTGATCGGATCTTTCATGACGACGAAAACCCCTTTCTCGCCGAGGAGTTCAATCATATTGATGCTGGTGAAGAGGAACGACAGACTGTCTCCGATGGCGATCAATGCATTGTGCTTTCGACGTCAGGAATGGTCACCGGTGGACCAATTATGTCTTGGCTCCAACATATCGGCACCGACCCAGATTCACGCCTGATCTTTGTTGGATATCAAGCACAGGGAACACTCGGTCGACGTATTCAAGATGGATGGGACGAAATCCCGATTAATGGCGATCAACTCGGTCGATCAGAAACACTAACTCTTGAGATGGATGTCACAACTGTCAGTGGCTTCTCTGGACATGCTGACCGTCAAGGACTTGAAAACTTTGTTAAAACTATGAATCCTCGCCCTGAAAAAATTCTCTGTGTTCATGGCGATGAGCAGTCGGTTCAAGACCTTTCATCTGGACTGTATCATGATTATAACCTTCGGACATTTGCCCCGAAAAATCTTGAAACATTCCGATTTTTATGATCACCTAAGTCAAATATACTAATCGTTGCTTCAGGTGACTCATCTTACGAAGGATAGAGGAGAAAGCCCCGTCCTTCAGGCGGATAGAGGATGTCAAGCAGGCGAAAGACACCAGATATCCGAAAATTAGTATGGACACTCTCCAGCCCTGTTATATAAGAATTTAAAATATTCAGTGATACTCTCACGCCTCGCCAGAACGTATATATCGTATGCGGTTGTGATTATGACTATGTCTGAAATGGACGTGCCTGAAGAGCGAATCCAAGAAACAACGAGTTGGCCGGACCTGGCAATTGGTCTTTATGACCGGTTGACCGGTCGTGGTGCCGAAATTATATATGACTTTGAGGATATGGAAGTGGAGGTCCCAAGCGGTACCGGAGAAGATGCAGAACACGCACAATGGCGTGTTGATGGCACTGTCCGCGTGACAACTCGCGAACGTGAGTGACACACCTACTGAGCCGTCACAGATCCCACTGAATGTCAATGCCGACCTTACAGTATCTGTTGACGGCGGAGAAGCAGAAGTATCGTCGACTGGCGATCGACTCTTCGTCACGTTTCCATCGGTTCTACCAGCGGTGAGTGCGCTTCGTGACTTACCGAATGATCCTGATAGTACCGATGCGGTTGCGACTGCACTGTCACGGACGGACCTGACGACTGAAGTCCGTATTCATGACCGAACAGTTGCGGTTATCGGTTCTCAAGCTAAACCAGGAGTGCTTTCAGAAGCGCTCTCCGCCGATCCAATTGAAGTTCGAGCTGGCGGTGCTCTCGGTGCGCTTACCCGCGAGATATCAGATGCGGTAAAACGTGTCCGGCAGTTCTTCAAATAAAAAACAACTACGGTCAAACAACACTCAGCACCAGTAGCTCTGAGTTGATGTTGTTACACACTACTGTTTTTTATAATCGAATAGGTTAATATTGCTTTCAAGTCTTGGCTTTAATATACCTCAGAGGGTTCATTTACATGCACATGAGTGTTGAACGAAACTACGATCGTGAGTTTGTTCGGACATTCTTTACATCCCCAACGGCTGTCGAGGGTGAAGACGACTCCGCAAAGATGATCCACAGCGCAGCACAGCTCCGAGGTTTGAAAGCACCCGACGTTTGGGTCCCAGATAATGAAGATGCAACTGCTCCTTCAATGCGTGATGAGGGAGTTGAAAATATTATTTCAGTCATTTCTGAGCACGGCGCAGAGTTCCCTGGTGAAATCCACCCCCGGATGGTGTGGCATCGTGAAAGTCCGACAGCTCGATATCAAGGATTCCAGCATATGCTTCAGATTGCCGATCCTGACAAGGGGGCAATCCAACATATTGATGGATTCGTGATTCCGGAAGTCGGCGATATCGATGATTGGAAAAAAGCTGATGAGTTTTTCACGATTATCGAGAATGAGTATGGATTAGAAGAAGGTAGTCTTTCAATGTCAGTGATTGTTGAAAGTGGGGAAGCCGAATTAGCACTTCGTAATCTCCGAACAGAAATGGGCAAACCATCGAACAATCTTGAACGGCTTTTTCTGTTAGTTGACGGTGAGGTTGATTACAGCAAGGACATGCGCGGGATGACACCAACTGGTGAACTTCCATCATGGCCGGAACTGCGACATAATACCTCTCGTGGAGCAAGCGCTGCTGGGCTTGTCGCTGTTGACGGTCCATTTGATGATATTCGCGATATTGAGGGGTATCGCGAGCGGATGATAGATAACCGTGCGAAGGGAATGATTGGTATCTGGTCACTTACCCCGAGTCAGGTTGTTGAGGCAAATACTGAGCCGCTTCCACCACAAACCGGCTCGTGGCTCCTCACTGCTGATGATAATGACATTGAACTCGAACAGACCGATGGGAAACATGTGTATGATGGCGATGCCGTCAGTCTCTCTATTGAAGATGATGATACCTATCATCTCGTGGTTGGAAATGATGAGCACACGCTCAACCGTGATGAACTCCGATCGGAACTCCTGAATATGACGGCATATGTTCCGAGTATGGACGATATTGTTGATTCAATGGAAGAGTTTGAAGCTGCCAAGGAGGCTGGCAAGGGAGCGATTGCAATGACACAGTCTGCGACACTTCTTATTGACGGTGTTGAAATCGATATCCAGACTGATCGAATGTGGGATGAAGCGACGTATCAAGCGGCAATGACGCCGATTTCACTTTTCCAAGATGTGTATGAACACCGTCCCGACCAACATGAAGAACTTGAGGACCGATACAGCACCGATGTTGTTAATCGAGCAACACAGGTTGGCAATTAATCTCGTTGAGCGTTCGGTATAAAAACGAAATTATCACAAAAAAGTTGAGCCAAAACGACGTATCCGACTACTCTGACACTGGTTCAATCAGTTCGACAAGGTGACCATCGGGGTCTTTGATAAATGCGGTGTATGCACCTGCTGCGGGTTGCGGTCCGGGTTCGGAAGCGATCCCGTAATGATCGATTCGTTGGATTGTTTCATCAACATCATCAACACCGAGTGCTAGATGATCCCAGCCAGTTCCCATTTCAAACATTGTTTCACCTGTTGTTTCTGAAAGTTGTAATTCAACCCCGTTTTGATCGACGACATAGTAGTTCGTCGTTTCCCCATCTTCACTCGTAAACTGCCAAGACTTTTCGAATCCAAATTGCTCATAGAATGCAATTGAGTCTGTTGCATCGGCGACGTTCAGACAGGTGTGCAAAATTGTTGCATCGGACATCGTTTCTCATATCTATCATTTACTGGAGTCACTTGAACAATCCGGTGTGTGATGACGGTATCATCTCCACTCAAGATTGATTATTAATTTAGCCACGCCTGATACTGCTTTTGCGCTCATACTTGTGATGTCTATCTATGATTTGGATAATATCAACAATAATTTGTATTTGAGAGTAAAATCGCAGTTGCTATCCAATTATTATGAAACACGCACGTTTACAGACCCCGACTGGTATTGTCAGTGGTCGCTATCACGATGGTACTGTGAATACTACTGATGGGATATACACTGTCGGTCGTGATGGTCAATTAACAGTTCCATGTATCCCATCGGCACTGTACTGCGTTGGTCGAAATTTTACTGAGACACTTGATCAAATGGATTATGATCGCCCTTCAGTTCCAGACTTTTTTATCAAACCACCTGCCTCGCTTATTGGTCCGACACAACCAATTCGATACCCAAAGTGGTGTAATAAACTGACCTATGCTGGTGAACTTGCGGCTGTTATTGATACCCGATGTCGTCGTGTTGATCAATCGTCTGTTCCAGATGTTATTCGTGGATATACTATCTTGAATGACGTTGATGCGATTGACCAGGAAGGACGCACAGCCCGGAAGGCATTCGATACATCTGCTCCACTTGGACCCTGGATTGAAGCTGACATTGAGCCACATGATATCACAATGGAGACAACAATCAATGGCGAAACAAGACAATCAGCCACAACCAAGCAGATGATATTTGACCCATATGAGATTGTCTCATTTCTCTCCCAACGATTTACACTGCAACCAGGAGACATCATTTCCTTTGGAAGTCCAGCCAATCCAGGGACGATTGAACCAGGTGATGATATTACAATTCGATACGATGGTGTTGGGACGCTGAAAAATAATGTCATTGAGACAATAGACAACGATTGATATCCTCCAGCGCCTGCAGACGTAGGTATTCTCTTCGTATTGTATAAAATATAGTATACACTGCGGAATGTACGTTCACAAAATAATGGCTGAGCCCAGTGACCACAGTTCGTTATTTAATTATATTTTCTCCTTCGCCGGGTCGGATACGCACAAGTGGTTCCGGATATATACATAACTATGAACGATACTTACGATGGTCCGTTGACATGGACAGATGTTATCGACGCTACCATTGATGAAGAAGTGGCGCGCGATGAGGCAATTCGATTGACTGTCGAAGATCTTGCCGTTGATATTCCAATGTGCTTTGATTCAGATACCAATGCAGATATCGGATGCGGATGCGGATGCGGATGTAGATGTTGACGCAGCCTCTGAGACAACGCCTCCTGAGCACGACCAAGCACGGTGGCGATTTGATGGCACCGTGAACGTGACTGTTGAGGGCGTCCGTGAGCCTCTAGCTGAGTGGCTTCGACTGTGGACGCGTAAATAAGATCTGTTATTCCACCAAGACAGACTGTGTAAAGGCAGTATAGCTATATTATCACTATCGACGGATGCTCATAGAACTGATATCAAAATAGAATACGAGTAGTAGATTCAAATTCCTATGAAGCAATCTCTGTAGATAGTATTTGTCTGTTTGATGTTGTATTACAGAAAATCACGGAGAAAGCCCACGAGTTTGCTCGTGGGATGAATCCGACAACTCACTCTCACTCCACAATCCACCGTCGATAGCAGACCTGACTCTCCCATACTATCCAATCCATACCATACGGTTATAAACAAATACTTCGTCGCCTCTGATAATGACCCGAGCCAACCAATTCACCGTTCGCCCACGCTCCGTCACAGAGCGTGAGGTGTTTGTTCAGTGGTTGGACGCTTCTGGGACTGTGACTGGGAGTCTCTGGAACGAGACAAACTACGCTCGACGCCACATCAACACTTCCTTGAAAATAAAAACGTCTGGGACGCCGACACAGGTAGTCTCGAAGGCAACTCCAAAGCCGTTCTCAGCAGTAGAGTAGTGTCGCCCAGCAAATCATTCGCAAGAACTCGAAAGCGTGGCGGTCTTTTTTCGCCAGTAATACAAAGTATCACGCTGGAAAACTCCAAGACAAACCATCACCGCCGGGATACTGGACTGGGGCACCGAAGACGACGGACGAATGCAGTGCTTCGCACGTATGTCCGTACCGACCAGTACACCATTGAGTACGGGAATCGATCCCGTCTTGAAGTTCCGATTGGACCCGAACTCAAAAACGAACTCGGGTTGAATCGGAATCAGCGCCTTCGTGTTGACATATCGGGATACCCGAAGTGGCGCGGCGAGCAGAGCCAGCGCGAGATTGGACACGACAAAACCGCAGACATGTTCAGGGCTTTCCAACCAGTCACCAGTCACCAGTCACCATCGCCGATTCTCGACTGGACTCACCGCTGGCACTGGCTTCTGAAGAAGCCGCTCTGGACGGTGGTGCGAACAACCTCATCGCTTGCACCATCTCAACCGGCACTCAATACCTCTACTCTCCGAAGGACGCACCCTGTTCGAGAAATTCCGTGAAACCACCGAACGCACCGCATACTACCAGTCACTCTTCGAAAACCAGCGCGAGTCCAGCGAGCGCATCGACTGCTTGTACCGCAAACGCACTATCCGACGCAATCACGCCCAAGACTGCCTTGTTCGTGACCTCGTGGAACGACTCTACGACACGACGAGGGAGTTGCGACAATATACGGTGGTGACATCAAGTCTGTTCTCTCGACGCACTGGTCGCCCGTTGTGACCGAGAAAACACACGACTTCTGGGCGTTTCGTCGGTTCATCGACCGTCTCGAAGACGTATACGAAGAATACGGTATCACGGTCGAGAAAGAACCCGAAGCGTGGACGAGTCAAATGTGTCCCGACTGTGACTGTGACACACACGAAGAGACGATTCGTCACGAGGACTCGCTGGCGTTGGGTGCCCGTGCGGGTTTGAGGTGAGGGACATGCTGACTTGGGAGCGTCAGAGTCGTTCCTGAGACAGCAGAACACCACGGTTGGGTCGATGGCACGGTCCATGCCGTGTACCTCAACTGGGACAAACATAATTGGCGGGAAAACCATAGCCCGCCCTCGCTTATGGAGACAACGACCAACGAGGAATACACAACCCAGAATAGGGTCACGCTTCGAGCGGGAACGGGGATGTCGCTCTCGGAGTATCCCGGACCGACTGAGACTCCAACGAGAGGAATCCCACGAGTTCAGTCGTGGGTGGATGTCAATGCTCAGCGGTAACTTCTGTTTCGGCGTTTGGATCAGAGCCAGACTCAGATCCCTGATTTGGATCGGAATCGAATTCAGAGCCAGGTCCAGAATCCGGGGTCGATTGACTGCTCTTTGCTTCTGCATACTTTTCTTCAAATTCACGAATCAATTGCCCCATCTGCGCATACCAGTCATTCAGCAACCGCTGCATTCCATTTGCGATTTCATCTGGGCTAGTTGCTGAATAAACGTGATAATATCCACCTTGGTCATAATTGATCTGTTCTTTTTTAATGAAACCAGCTTGGAGAAGTCGCTGGATTGACCGATAGGCAGTAGACCGCTCTCGGTTTACGATTTCAGCAATTTCATCCACAGTTAATGGCTCTTCAGCTTGAGTCAATATCCGAAAGCACTGCTTATCGAGCCGTTTGAGTCCGTGAAAACACTCCAACAGACTCTCACATTGCATATCCTGACGAAGTTGTTCCGACATCGGAGCGGGCATTCGTTATTTTTAATGTATCATTTGTGCTAATAAAAGACTTGTGCGAATGGCGCACAAACCGACCGTTATCGGGCAGTATCAGTCGCTTACGCGTTATTTGTGGCAACGACACGACTGTGTAATTACGACTATGTATGCTATATTCTATTCCAAGATCAATCAGATAAACCCAACTGACTCGGAGAATTCGCTTGCGATAAATACATAAACAACTTGAGAAATGATAGTTATCATCACAGCGGACGACTTTTCCCCATGCCTATCAAAAATATATTATGAGTGAAGAATCAGGGCGTCGAAATCTCCGGATGCCGAGCGATGATGAGATGTTTGCGGTTGTCGTCGAACACAATGGCGGTAATCATGTCCGTGTTCGTTGTCAAGACGGCGAAAACCGTATGGGTCGGATCCCTGGACGAATGAAATACCGAACATGGATCAATGAGGGTGATGTCGTCCTTGTTGAACCATGGGCATGGCAGGATGAAAAAGCAAATATTGAATGGCGTTACTCAGAACAGGATGCTGAACAGCTCCGGACTGAAGGTCATATCAACTAAGTCGAATTATCTGTGAATTGGATTAAATTGTCACGTGACATGATACAATAATATCAGATTAAACCTGAATCACGTATTGACCACTAACCGTATTACTTAATTACATCAAGTTCACTTATCTGAGAAAATAAATAGTGCACCAGTCACCGTGATATCATCTGCTCAACATGAGAGACGATGCTTTCATCAAATCGGTCGCGATTAAACCGGTCTCGTGGCAGCTGCGGACGCTCATCCGTTGTAATTGCTGTATCAATTTTATATACAGCATCTTCAAATGATTCAAATAACCGATTATTCTGTCCATCAAGCACATCGACTTGACCCCCACTAGCTGGGGCAAATGCAACCATTCCTGCAGCGACGTACTCAGCAACAGAGAGACCAAAGTGCTCTCGTGGCTTCAGATTTAGTCCGTATTTATGTGTGCAAAGAAGTGTCTCTAATCGGCTTCGTGGAACATCTTCTTCAACGCTCACATACGATCGATTCGCTGCTTCCGTGGTAATCGTCCTTGCATAATCACGATATGCATCAGGTGCAGTACCAACAATATGAAGATGTAAATCACGTCCATGAGCTCGGATCGCATCCACGATTGAAATCGCGTCTAACGGGCGTTTGTCCGGTGCTAATCGACCAACAACAACCACGCCATTCTCCCGTTCACCCCAAGAAGAATCATTGTATATCGGATCCACCGGTGGATGACAAACGACTGGGTTTATATTGTACCTGTTTGTAACGACGGAAGCCGTCCAGGTTGAATTTGTAAGAAAGGTCGTCGAAGCAGACTCTGTGGAATCCGAGACAGTTGCCTTATCATCAGGGGCAGCCAGTCGTGTCCATATCTGATTTAGATAGCCAGTATTACCAGCGTCGTCACTGTTGGGATTATCATATTCTATATCCTCGACGCAGTTATCCCGAATAACGTCTCCTTGTTCTCTCGTCTCGGTAAGTTGCGTTTGAGTCGTGTTCGCGATCTGATCTGCATTCTTTACTCTCAGCCCTGGAGATTCAGAGTGAGTGGATGATGATGCGATATCAACATGCTGTTGAGATTGTGAGTCAGACTCTGTTTGAATATAATCATCAACTACGGTTTTCGCATCCATGTTGGCACGAAATTGCGGATAGTGAATATACTGCACAGAGGGAAGTGGTAATGAAAATTCGTTTGCTGTGCTTACTGCAACATCATACTGATCTGCAATCTGAAGAAAAAACTGTCTCAGTACGGCACTTCTGAACGGTAGTTGTGACCCAACAACTGGGGCAGCCCCTGCAAGTGCGCGAGCAAACAGTGTCCCTCCTGGCGGCGTCACAATATCCAACGCATCAGTGTCAAGATCAATATCGAATCGATCTGCAAGCATTGCTGGACTCGTTACGGAGCATGTGATCAACGAAACCGCATGAGATTCCTGTAACGCATCACAAACTGCTAGACAAACTGCATCTGCGCCGCCATGAAAGTCAAGCGTATTGTGGAGGACGGCAATCTCCGCCATACTCATATTTTATCTAGGATATGTATATCACTTGGTGATGCCGGATAAAAATGCATATCGCTATTTGAAGATTCACTCTCTCAATTATGTTTTTATGTAATGATCAGATTGATACAAGAGTATAATCACAGCTCATATAATAGATAACAGATGCTTCAATTGTATTCATGAGATCAAGAAAGATATCCTATCAAAAGCACTCTCAGGCAGCTCATACTACACAAAACATCACTATATCAGCGATTATTGATAACACAGTTCTTCACATTTATGAAGATATGTCATAAATACATCTACAATTAAGAACAAATAACGTCCGCGCTCCTTTTTAGCACCTCCGTCTAAATTACATTAAATGCAGTGTGCGTTTATCGGTGCTGGTGCCGTCGTTGAGCACTATCTCGATACCCTTGATTCGACTTCTCTCGAGCTAACAGCAGTCTGTGATCACGACAGTGCCCGCGCAAGACACCTTGCAGAAGTAACTGATACGACCGCATACACTGATGTTGAATCATTGTTGGCAGCCGAGTCAGCGCCGCTTATTGTGAATCTCACAAGTCATCAAGCACACGCAAGTATCACGCGTCAATGTCTGAACGCTAATCGACATGTATTTACTGAGAAACCACTCGCACTAGACGCTGACACTGCAGCAGCCCTTGTCGATTTAGCTAAACAACGCGGAGTTGGGCTTGATTGTGCCCCCGTCAATCATCACGGTCGTGCACAACGACATGTTGAATCACTCCTTTCTGATGATCAATTGAATCCAATCCGCGTTGTGTACGCTCATGCCCACGTAGGTCGTGTTACAGAATGGCATGATGATCCAGGATCGTTTCTCGCCGTCGGTCCATTATATGACGGTGCTGTATATCCACTCACATTGCTTACCGCGTGGTTTGGTCCTATTGAGTCAGTTCGAGTTGCGGACACGGTCGATATCTATCCGTCACACGCCGAATCGGCACCTGAACGCCCTGCTCATATTGAGGCAACGTTGACACTTGCTGCTGGTCCAGTCATTAGACTCACAGCAAGTTTCTACACCCCACATCGGAGCCGTGAATTTAATTCGCTTGAATTGCACGGCGATGGTGGTTCAGTGTATCTCAGCGATTCCGGTGCACTGACAGCCACTCCACAAAGCGTCAGCGTCGGTGGTCACGGTCGATCATATGTTGCCTCACCACCGGTCACATCATCACAGAATCATTCACATATTGCCGGACCAGCACGTTTTGCACAGGCAATCAAGCACGGAAATCGACCAGTGACAGGTGGTCAGCGTGGGGCACATATTGTTCGCGTTTGTAACGCAATCGAATACGCCGCTGCGAATGATGTATCTGTATCACTTTCCGTGCCAGAAACGAGACTTACCGACTCCGAGCATGATCATATCCGATCGTCACGAACACTTCAACAGGACACATACAGACCACATACTGGATCAAAACCCGCTAAACTAACCCCACAGCGACATCATAGTCACCGACTACCATCGGTTGGCTTTGGGTGCTCACGATACCGTGATGGAAATTATATCAACCGTATCGATTCTATTGCAACAGCACTTGATGCGGGTTATCGGTTATTTGATATGGCAGAACTGTACGGTAATGAGCATCGCATTGGATCACTACTCGAGACGCCAGGGACACCCTCTCGTGAGCAACTCGTATTAATGAGTAAGGTCTGGAATACAAACCATGCACATATCGCAGAGGCTTGTGAAGGAACACTTTCAGAACTTGGTATTGACACGCTTGATTCATATCTTCTTCACTGGCCGGATGCTTGGGAGTATCAGGGACCGATATCAAAGCTCGCAACTCTACCACCAGAACAGCAAGAGCAAATAACGTTCCCGACTGACGCATCTGGTGACCGCGCTCATGCTGATGTCTCAATTAAATCTGCATGGCAGCGGCTTGAAAAAGTCTGCAGCCGTGGACTCACACGCACAATTGGCATTTGTAATGTCTCCGCCGCACAGCTTCAGGAGATTCTTGATATTGCATCGATTCCCCCAGCAATTGTCCAAATTGAATCCCATCCTTATCGACCGCAAGCTGAACTTATTAACAAATGCCATGACCATGGTATTCGGGTGATTGCTCACTCACCGCTATCCGCTCCCGGACTGCTCGCAGAACCGGTATTAGAAACTATTGGAGATGCGCATGATGTCTCACCGGCGGCTATTGCAATATCATATCATGTCGATAGGGGTGTTATTCCGATTCCTGCAAGCACAACACCAGAACATATTACAGCAAATCTCGCAGCGGCGAATGTCCAACTCACCGATGAGGACCGAAATATGCTTCAGACACTTGCAGACACAGAGTTTGAGCGATGAGAGATACGAATTTCCCTATCACTACGTCGGTTCTTTATTTAAGAAAGCCACGGGTTACCGCAACTGCTGTCGTAATTATCTCTGTTGGCGTCACGGCATGTTTTGTTGCTAGTGAACTGCAAGTCAATCAGGTTCCAGACTCATTCGCAGCTGTATCATTAAGCTTAGATTTCGTTCGATGGATACTGCTTGCTGGAATCGTAGCTATAACTGAGCTATGGTACTGTTATCGGCATCTTGAGTCGAACCATCCGCCTACCAGTACCGGCGATAATACTCGCAACCCAGAGGCTACACATACAACAAATACTGAACATAATAACGGTGATAAGACGAGTGAAATCGAATCATATGAATTCCTTGGTCTGCCTAACGCGGTGACGGTCGCTCGGGGGGCACTTTTTGCTACATTAGCTGGGTTTGCTGGAGTTACACCTGCATACAGTATCGCGTGGCTTCCATCACTTCTGTACGGTGCAGGCAGTGCACTTGATTTTGTTGATGGATCACTTGCACGCACGGCAGACAGGCAGACGGTTCTTGGCGCGAAACTTGACCTTGCATTCGATTCACTTGGATTTTTAATTGCGCCGGTTGTCGCCATTCTCTGGGGGCAACTCCCCGGATGGTATTTATTACTACCAGTGACGCAGTATTTGTTTAAACTTGGTCAGAGCCATCGCCATCGTCGTGGACTCGATGTCCGACCACTTCCACCGAGTTCGGTCCGGCGGCCACTTGCCGGACTTCAAATGGCGTTCATTACGCTTGCGCTTTCCCCAGTTGTCAGTGCTCATCTCATTGAACTGCTCGCTGTTGCTGTGTTAGCACCCTCACTTATTATATTCATCCGAGATTATCTCGCTATTGCTGATTATATCTAGCTAACGATTAAAATAATCAACGTGTTATAATAAATCTATTTTTTGGGTCACTGAATTGCTTTATTTGAATATATCACCGCACGAACTACTGATATAGTTTTTTACAACGAGGGGTTAGTCTGTATTAATAGAACTTATGACATACGTCGGAAATATATTGTATTCACAATCAGAAATTAGAAGAATAATAAAAAGATTGAACTACAATAAATAATTGGAATTACTTAGTTACTCTCGCCTGCGCAAATCGTATAATCGCTGAAACACATATGACGGAAACTGTGGCACAACGCGACTTGGCGGACGTCCCTTTTGTCGTTCGCCTTTTGTCTGGACGCGCTTTATGACGCCTGCTTCAGCCATCTCATAGAGAAATCGCTTGATTGTTGATTTAGATAAATCAAGTGTTGATAGCGCAGTTGTTGCCATATTCACTGACTCACGTTCATCCGGACTGAGATTGACAAGATGCCGAAGCACCTGCTGTCGATTTGCTGGCAGTGAGAGCACAGCAGACAATGAGACGCAGGGTTCAGGTACTGACTCGATTGCTGAGTCGATATCAGACTTACTGAGTCGGTCTTTTCCGGCAGCTGCAGCGCTGTCGACAGCAGAAAACAAGACTGCAAGCCCATTGTGTGCATTTCCATCAGCCCAGCTCGCGACCTGTCTCGCAAGATTATGATTAAGACCTTGTCGCGCAAGCCCCACCGATGCCCGTTTCATCAAAATGTCAACAAGTACCTGTCGCCGGTACCGACTGACACCAATTTCTGCTCCTGTGTATGCTGTCAACTGACTTTGATCAGGCGATTCTCGTCCAATAGCGAGCCAACTGACATTACTCGGAAGGCTCGCTAAGAGGTCAATAAGAGTCAATTCATCAAGACTTCGTGACTCAGCGACATGGTCAATACAAATCGTAGCGCCAGGGGTTCCTTGCACCTGAGTGTGAACCTGATCGCGGAGACTATCTGTTCCAACGCCGTGCTTGGGCACTGACTGATCAATCAGACTGTTCAACACACTTCGATAAAACTCAAACGCGCTGGTCGCAGATCGAGCATCAACATAAACAAACGTTGGTGATGATGGCGTTTGCACGCGGGTACTCGTATGAATGATCTCTCGTGTTTCTGCTGGTAATTGTCTAAGATGAGATAGTAGCGCAGTAATGACAGCAGATTTTCCCGAGCCAACCGGTCCATGCAGATATCCATTCGGTGGAAGTCCGCCATCAAAGACCGGATCAAAATAATCAAGCAGTTGCTCCAATAGTTGTCCCCGACCGACCGGTTCATCAAGATGTGCGGCAGGCGAGAGTGCTTCATAACGCTGAATGAATTGTGGTTGTGCGTCATCATCTCGTCGTCGCCGAATTCTCGCTTTGATATCCATTGTATATTTAAGAAAGTACCACACCGACACAAGCTCAATCCGCAAATAAGAATGAAAGAAGTGGTCTTACTACATTCCGAGCATCGGAACCCAACTTGAACTGTCGAAGATACCAATAATTGCAAGAATTACAACTGTCAGTGTAGCAACGACAATCGCAGCAGCTGGTGGATCAAAGTGTGTATCCGAGTGAGCGTAAAACACACGTTGGACGACCTCTCCGATCAGAGCGCCGTATACTCCGAAGAGACCACCGATAAGCAGTGCAATGATCTTGGTTGTCCCTGTTGGATCGGGGAACACCGCAAGCGCAGCAGTACTCGCCGGTAGTGTCATGTGATGAGTTACCGGAATCTTCTCAACACCTAGATTAAGGAATGTTAAACTAGCCGCTGAGATACCGAAACCAAGGAACGGGCTTCCTGTTTCAAGTGCTATGAATCCACCCAACAATCCCGCAACAAGACCAATCATTCCAACGTTCGCCCACTTGTATTGATGCGGAAGCCACGGTTCAACAGCGAGTCGCTTGTACCCGCCGTCGGTTGCAACCTCTCCACCATCAGTGGCCGTGCGCATCTCTTCGTTCTCGAATGGAGACATATCAAGAAGACTACGATCGTCACCACCAATCAATGGATATCCAAATGCGATTCGGTGGAGCGCTGCTGATACAACAACCATGATTGCGATTGGATCCCACGGGAGTGCGAGTCCAGCCGATATGAGGGTTCCGACGGCACCAATAATACCAAATATCCCTCCAACAGCAAGGACATCTGGTCGCGTGCCAAGTGCATATGCGATATCTTTCGCCGGATGATAATCGCCATCACCCGGATCTGGCATTGCTCCGTCTTTCTTTGCTGCATATGCGGCTGCTGCCGCACCAGCAGCGAATGAAATGTGCGGACCGAAGACCGCACCAAACCCAACAGTCCCTGTCACTGATGCGTTGGTGATAGCAACGCTTGCCCCAGCACCCTCAACACCGACAAGATTCGCTGCTTCTCCCGCGATGACTGCGAATCCAGTGAAACAGAATGCTGGCAGTGCACCAAGTGCCGCACCGAAGGCACCTCCTGCGAATGCTGCAATAAGCAAGAAAATAAGCCCCGGTGTGTCTACCCCGATAATTGGTAATTGAAGGAGTGCTTCGTACATATGCGTTATTCCTCCTGTGCCCAATCAAGGGACCGTTCAACCGCATCATCCCAGCGGTCATACATTTCGTCTGCATCAGCGCTATCCATTTCGGCTTCGAACTCGCGGTCGACTTGCCAGTTATCACGAAGTTGGTCGACGCTATCCCAATAACCAACAGCCAATCCAGCAGCGTATGCGGATCCAAGTGCTGTTGTTTCATCAACGACTGGTCGGGCAATATCAGTCTGGATAATGTCCGACTGAAGTTGGCAGAGGAAATTATTCTTCACTGCACCACCATCGACCCGAAGTGATGTTGTTTCAATTCCTGAGTCTGCTTCCATCGCCTCAGCAACATCTCGGGTCTGATACCCAATTGATTCAAGTGTTGCTCGGACAATATGTTCTTTTTCAGTTCCCCGGGTCATACCAACGAGCGTTCCGCGGGCACGCCCGTCCCAATGTGGGGCACCAAGACCCGTGAACGCAGGTACCATGTAAACACCGTCTGTTGAATCAACTGAACTCGCGAGTTCAGCCGTCTGTGCGGCATTATTAATCAAATCAACGTCCTCAAGGAACTCGATCGCTGCTCCAGTGACGAAAATCGATCCCTCGAGCGCGTACTGAACCGGCTCTCCAGACATCTGGAATCCAATGGTCGTCAAGAGTCCGTGATCGGATTTGACAGCATCAGTTCCTGTATTCATCAGGTAGAATGATCCAGTACCGTACGTGTTCTTGGCATCTCCCTCATCAAAGCACGTCTGTCCAAACATCGCTGCCTGCTGGTCACCAAGTGCGCCAGCAACAGGTACCTCAGCACCAAGGAATCCATCCGGGTCAGTGTATCCATAGTATTCGTCGTCTGAGGATGGACGAACTTCTGGTAACATTGACCGTGGAACCCTGAACTCCTCAAGCAGTTCATCATCCCATTCAAGATCACGAATGTTATACAACATAGTCCGGGATGCATTCGTGACATCTGTAATGTGATTGCCGGTGAGATTTTCAATAAGCCATGAGTCAATCGTTCCCATGAGTAACTCACCATCCTCAGCGCGGTCACGGACATCGCCACCGCGTGATGCCTGCATCTTCAGCGGCTCAGCGTTGTCGAGAATCCACTCGGTCTTTGTCGCCGAGAAGTACGCATCACACTCTAATCCAGTCTTTTCACGGATCATCTCAACCTTACCAGCCTCTTGAATCTCTTCGACGCGATCTGTTGTTCGGCGATCCTGCCAGACAAGTGCATTATTAACCGGTTTACCTGACGCTTCATCCCAAACGACCGTTGTCTCGCGCTGATTCGTTACCCCAAGTGCTTCGAGTTGTTCGGCGTCAAGACCAGCTTCTTCAAGTCCGCGGGTAACAACTTCTTTTGTGTTTTCCCATATCTCGATTGGGTCGTGCTCAACCCATCCTGGATTTGGGTAAATCTGTTCGTGCTTCTCATATGCGTTTGCGACCACCTGTCCGCTGTGGTCGAATACCATAAACCGCGTTCCTGTCGTCCCTTGGTCGATTGAACCAACGTATGTGTCAGCCATAGTAATCTATGATCTCCTTCTGTGAGGCACGGGCAGATTATTTTATTTTCTACCCCGCCTTGCGAGTAAACAATATGGTGAATCATTATAAACTTTACTACCTTATCGATAGTTATCTCCAAAAAAGAGGGATCAATCAAATCACTTCTGAGAGTCTCACATCTATGTTGACCCGGACAAACATCGTAAAATAATACATAAATCTGTACTTTCGTCTTCATTATCACCTTCATGTCAGTAAGATGCTCGATCAACTATGATGAGGTGAACGATTGTTGTGACAGATTTTCAAGCACATTTTGTGAGTTAAAATACCGGGAATACATTCTAATTCCTGAGTAGGGAGTCTATTAATAAAACGCATATAACAAAAACAATAGTTTACTGACGACCTCGGAACGCCAGTGAAATAAAGTAGTTGCAAAATGAGCGTGAATATTATCGAATGGCATCGAAACCATACATCGTCATTACAGAATAACAAGGAGAATGCCTGACCGTTTAACTGTCAGGATGAATCCGACACCCATAATTGATCAGACAAACATCAACGATAGCACGGCGGAGAGAGTGGCAACACGGCTCTCGTCTCTACCGTGACACCACACAATTCTGTATCGACGGATGGGAAAACGGCGACTTCGACAAATCCGTGACCGTGACCACATCCAGGATTGATAATGCGCTTTACTCGGCTCTTCAGACCCAAGCTATCTGAGAAGCGAAATCTGACCACAGCGAAGATGGGGAAGGTGAATACCGAGAGAGCCAGCCGTTCGCAGTCAATAACCAGAATTGGGAAATCGACACTACCGACAACGGAACAGTCGTCGTCGTCGGCTTCCCATGCGTCTCCCAGTGGTGGTATACACCAATTGAACTGTACGACGACATCACTGCTCCTGGAGACCGACTGCTTGAAGACGATGCTGACAAGACTCGTCTCCAGCTCTACCGCCGTGGAGACGACTGGTTCTGCACGGTCAATATCGAGTACGATACCGAAGCATCAGGTGAGACACCTATCGGTGTTGATATTGGCGAACGGCACATCCTCGGTGTGACTGCCTATGATGAAGGTGAGTCGATGCTGGTGTCCGGTGAGGTGGTGAGGCGAAATACGTTCGACGCAAATATCGGTCCTTACGCGATTCGCTTTCGAAAGCGGGTGCACTTCATGCACGCAACCGCGTGGGTAATAAAGAGACCCGTCGGATTCAGGACTTGAACCACACACTCTCTCGTCGTCTTATCACGTTCGCGGAACAGTTCGAGGATCCTGTGATGAAAGTTGAAGACCTCGAAGATATCCGGGAGAATAGCTCATGGTCAGGTGTTCATTCGTGGCAGTTTGTCCAACTCCAACAGTTCATCATGTACAAAGCCGAACGTGCTGGTATTCGTGTCGAGAAAATTGATCCGTTCAATACCAGCCAACAGTGTTCAGCATGTGGTTCGATGGGAACCCGTGATGGAGATCAGTTTTCATGTTCGGAGTGTGGGCGAGAACGCCATTCTGATTTGAATGCTTCAGAGAACATTGCACAACGAGAGGGAGAACCATGCACGGGCTAACGCTTCGGGCGAGTCGAACCGTGTACCTCGCTGGTTGAACAACCAGCCGTTTTTGACGCCCGCTGTATGTGGGGTGGAAGGCTCCTGTGACAGAGCTACACGCGATGGAACGCACGTCCTTGGTCACAACTGGACGGTGACTGTTGAGGGGTCACGCGAAAGCGTATCTGAACCCCAAGCCCGAGGAAACGCGCAACCTGAATATCCACTTCGTGGATTCCCGCGTCTTTAGGCGCGGGAGGATGTCAATGACGGCGGTATTCGGTCTGCAACCGACGGTAGAGCATATTGGAGTTGTCGGCTTCACGTCCGGCAAAGGGCGGGACCCTTGTTTAAAAAAGATAGAATTTCCCTCAGCTACGCTCGTTCGATAGTCGCAGAGCTACTGAATTTATTTCATTATGTTTGAATCATAAGAATTCCAATGATCGACAATGAGATGGGCGACTCAAATTAGTGTATCAATGATGAATCATTGTTTATCATCCATAGTGTACGCGCACTGATATTCACTGCATGGTCAGCAATCCGCTCAATATCTCTAATAGTCAATAACAATCGCGTCACATCATCAAGGATTTGTTCGATATTCCATACATCAGTTTCACCGTCATTCTCTTCTTCTTTGTGCGCGTGCTCAACCAAGCTACGTGTCAACGCTTCACTAGCACGTAAACACAGCGTATCGATGTTGTCATCCTCAGCCACCACGGCTTGACACTTTTCTGCATCATCGTGTTCATACGCACGGAGACTTTCATTTAACATCATTATCGCATCATGCCCGATTGATACCACGGTAATCTCTAAGTCGAATGACCGCCGGGCAGCAAGGCTGTATTCCGCTAAGTTCACTGCCAAATCACCAATTCGTTCTAAATCACTAGCGATCTTAAATGAAGCCGCAATCAAACGCAGATCTCCCGCTAGTGGTTGCTGTAGTGCGAACAGATCAATACAATCTTGTTCAATCTCAAGACATCGATTATTAACTTTATCATCAGCATCAATAACCGTTTGAGCTACCGTCTTATCACCTGTCTTAAGACAATCAAGGACTTTGGTGAGTTGATCGATAACCAACTCAGCCGTGTCTAAGACCGACGTACGGAGTTCTTCGATCGATTCGCGAAATGATTTACGAGTCATATATTTATTTCCCCTATTTGAATACTGTCATTAGCCGAACGTCTCTATAGTATACTTCTTGATGTATTGACTTTCTGTGTTTTCGCTCCAGAGCATTTATTTTAATGTCAGAGTTAGTGGAAACACTGTAGAATTCTAGTCATATTAATTTCGGTTGCGAGAGTCTCAGATGCCGTGGTTGACCTCTCAACATCTGTTAATTTTTCATCATTGATTCTGGGCCTATCAAATCCACCAGCCTCATCACCGGAACCGCCCGGCGAGTGATTCGGTTCTTATTTTATTCGATTCTGTAATAGCATTCTAACACTCAATAAATACATATGAATCTCGGCTAACATACATTATCACATAATAAATATCAGAATTGTAGTAAATCAATTTATATTATAAGTATACTCAGCTATTGCTTGCAAGTTCCAATATAATATACTATATATATTTATGAGACGTATATATGTAAATATGGTATAGTTGAGTAGAATTATATTCTGTTATTACACTCTACGTCAATGATTTCAATATTGATGGCGTCACCAACAATCTGTTTTGATCGATCATTCACTGAGGTGTTTGATGACATTATTGAGACACTTCTGAATGAGCGTGCCCGGACAGAGGCAGAGTATGACGCGTTTGTTGCGTTCGGTGAGCGTATATCAAATCAACGATCGGTAAGCTCATCACATCCACAAACAGGTACCCCGGGTGGTGTAATGAAAACACCTCAGGAGTATACACAATCACAGACGACCACACGTCTGAATCTGATTCGGTCTGCATATGAAGATACGGTCATGAATCTCTCATTCTATACGGACGAATATGGCGATAGTTATATTGAAAGCATTTGTGAGGAGTTTGGCTCTGAGATTGCTACGGCACTCACAACGCCTGAATGCCTTGGACCAACTGTTATGAAGGCACTACATGACCGCATTGAGACTGCCAAATCGGAACGGCAAAGCCATATTGAATCATGTGATCGTGAACGTGATTCAATTGAAACTGCAGCCAATCAGTTAATCCCGATTGATGAAGAGGTATCTGCACTCACGAACGTCAGTTTTGATTCACAATCCTTTGGTGCGCTTGATGCGCATCATAATCGCCTCTCAATTCTCGGTAATCACTGTGAATCAACGGCACAGACACGTCAGGAGACGATTCACCAACAGCGAGAGTTTTACAACGTATCGCAGGCAGAGACAGATGTTACTGCATACTTTTATCGAGAGTACGATATCACATATCCGATACTTGCGATGTGTAGTGATCTCACCGCCCGCATGACACAGTTTCGTGAACGTATTGAAGACGTTATAACCGATGTTGAATAAAATTGAATACACTGAGATGTCAGGTTCCAGCGTCAACGACGGAGTATAAACTGCTCTGGGGTCAAATCCTAAGCCACTCGCTTTATGATCTGTAGAACCGCCCTACAATATTTAGAGGTCATTTGCAAACTGCATGTTTACAGGGATTATATGATAAATACCGAACTAATCTCACGACACAACATCAATGATACACCAGCATATAGGTTGCATATCCTGTCGATGAAATGACTTTTATTCTCAGGAATATAGCCTCAAACATTCATGGAACCGAGCCTTCAGTCGTTGCGTCTTGCGACTGTTGCAGATGAACACATTATAACCGCTCTACAGAATTCGATTGATACAAGTGGACACCCAATCGAAATAATCCCATTTCCAGTTAATCTACGGGAATACGGTATCAAATCTGGTGGTCATTCAGCCAACACAACCGAGGACAGCCCTAGCGATGACACAAAAGCAACCGTCGACATAGACACAGATGCATCTTCATCATCGACAGAAACGTCATTTCAGGTTTCATCTTCAGATCTGAATTCAGATACGTTGGATAGTGATGCAATAACATATAATGATTCAACAACTACGGTTGATTGTTTGCTTATCGAGCGCGGATCACTCTGTACTGCGGATTATGATGCAGTTATTCAACTCCAGCGAGAGCGATATCCTGATCTCCCGATTGTTGCTCTTGCGGATGATTCGTCAACTGAGACGATGACGACAGCTCTTGATGCAGGTGCAACGACATTCTTCCCTCGAGAATTATGCCTCAATCGTCCGGAACTTGTCATCACACGCATCTTAAACATAACCACTGACACTTCGACTCATATTGCACCACATACAGCTCCTGAGTCATCAAGTGCAGTTGAAATGACGGATACATCAGTTACATCTTCATCACAGACCACTCAGGATTCTGTCTTTGAGGACTCACATTCAATATCAGCCTCTCATGCACGATCTACAGAAATATCAGCTATTGGGTTTCAGCATCTTTGTACGCCCGCTGCCATCATTGACGTAACGACCGGTACTATCGCTACACTCAATCATGCGTTTGCTGAGCTACTTACGCATAATGATGATAGACAGGACACGGCTGGTTCCGAAAATAATTCAATCGACATCTCACAGTGTTCTGGTCGTGCTCTTCAGTCGGTGTGGGACACATCAGCTACTGATGATTTTAATTCGCTAGCGGAGACACTCACGACAGTCGCCGAGTCAAAAACGCAGCAAACTGGCGATCTCGCATTAACTCCGATTAGTGAAGATAATACCACGCGATGGATTTCTGCGACCCTTTGCCCGATTCAACCCTCTGATCAGTTTATTATACTCACCGGCGAAGAAATAACTGACATAAGACAGCAATACCCTGAGTCCGGACATGTCGTTGAAATATTCGACCAGCCAACCACCACACACGATCCAGAGACAGGCGCTGTTCGGAAGGTCAATGACGCTTTTGTTGATATACTTGGGTATCACTCTGAAACGAATGATAATGAATCACTCATATCAAAACTCGCGGTATCATCATCAACCACAGAGACTGATGTCAACGGTAATACCAACTTAGACAATATCAGCGGTGATAATTATACCCACACCAAGACACAAGAATCTCACTCTGATATCCAGTCTGCTATCATTCAGGCTGGTAACGAATGGAATCCAAGTTATCATGAATGGCAAGTCGAGACTGCAAACGGAACAACACGATGGCTCTCAACAAACATATGGCCTGGTAAAGATAATGATGGTCGGTGTGTATATACGGTATCACGAGACATCACCGCCCGAAAACGTCAGGAAATGGAGCTTGATACAATAAAGCGACGATTCCAATTAGTGACTGAGAATGTTGATGAGATTATCTATGTGGTAGATGCAGACTTTTCAGAGATTAAATATGTAAGTGATGCATATGAAGAGATCTGGGGTCGTAGTATTGAGTCCCTGTATGATGATACGACCGCGTTTATCGATGGAATCGATCCTCGCGATCGCGAAACGTTTCGAGAGGACTTTGAGGAAATGCGTCAAGAAATCCGTGCGGGAAATCCTGCAGATAATTATGAGTTTGAATTTCGTATTCGTCGTCCAGACGGTGACATCAGATGGATTCTGGCGACCGGGTATCCGGTTGTAACTGATGTTGGTCCAGATCGGTATGTTGGTTTTGCCGAGGACATAACTGAACGCCGACAACTCAAAAACTCGTATCAGACGCTATTTGAAAGTATCTCAGACGGACTTGTCTTGCATGAACCACAAAAAGGCGACATTCTTCAGGTCAATCAGCAATTTTGTTCAATGTACGGCTATGATCGAGAGGAACTTGAGGACAAACCATTTGATACTGTCCTTCCGGATGACCCTGAATTTGGCTATGATCAGGCATTAAACCGTATCAAAGAGGTTGATATCGGCGAGTCCAACCTATTTGAGTGGCGCGGACAACGATCAAATGGTGAAATATTCCCCGTTGAAGTCCATCTTAGAGCGATTGAAATCAGAGGATGTCGACGGATTCTTGCAAGCGTCCGTGACATCACTGACCGAAAAGAACGTAAAGAGCAGATTCGTGAGAGTGAGCAGACATACCGTGAAATATTCGATAAAGTAAGTGCAGGAATTAGTATTCATGACCCCGAGACGAAGGATATAGTTGAGGTCAATGATACGATATGTTCAACGCTGGGATACGATCGCGAAACGCTCCTCAATACTGCTGAATGGATAACCTCTGATGATGACTCATACTCGATCAAGCGAGGGGCTGAAATCATTGACCAGGTCATGGATTCTGGAACGTCGAGAAAGTATGAGTGGGTAGTAGAGGATGCTGACGGCAACGAACGTGTGATGCTCATTAAAGGGTCTCCAGCGACAATCGATGGGGAGACCCGCTATCTTGCGACCTCACAGGAGATAACAGGACGTAAACGCCGGGAAACATTGGTTAAGAATCTTCAATGTGCTATCGATGATATTCAAGATGCGGAATCAAAAGCTGCGATCCATGAGATTGTTGTCAAGACAGTTCGTGACGCTCTGAATCTTCCATTGACTACATGCTGGATTCATCCAACTTCCGAACGAGACTCAATAGTAGACAACACGGTTGGTGATGACCTGCCGATTGCTGAGGATATTTTACTATATGCGAGTGGTGATGCCCCTAAATACACTGTCGGTATCGAGAGTGAGGATAATCGTCATTTCACCGCTAAAGAGACAATCAAATCCAACAGCGACACGGCATGTGAAATAGCAGACATATCCGGATTACAGATACTCCACACGGAATCAGATGAATACAGCATATTCAGCGAGGGTGAGACAACAGCATACTCACCACCAAACCACCGCTCAGGCAATCCACTCACCGCCGCTATTGCCATCCCAATCGGGAGTCATGGACTATTGATTGCAGGTGATCATGAACGTGATACATATGAATCATATCTTATCGATGCTGCACAGGTATTAGCTGGACATGCAGCAACCGCACTTGACCGCGTTGAGCGAGCTGCGCAGGTTCATGAGCACGAGCGTCGATTGCAAGCTATCATTGATCGAATCGATGAGGCAATTTTCTTATCGACGCCAAGGAATCTGTTAACTGATGACTCAGAACGTGCAATAATTAGTTCGGGGTATGCTGATATCTGGGGACGAACACTTTCAGAACTGCATGAAGTTCATGAAGAGGGTTTTTTCGAAACACTCCATCCAGATGACCGGACATCACATCGTCGCTGGGAAGAACAGATCGTCGATGAGATGGAAGCTGGTGACTATGCTGATCGATACAGCCGCGAGTATCGTATCATTCGTCCTGATGGGTCAGTTCGCTGGATACACTCAGATTATTATCCAACAGAGTGGGACGATGATAGATTACGTCTTGTCGTCGTCGGTCGTGACATTACCGCCCAACGGCAGCGGCAGAAACGAATCGAGTCGTTCCATGATGCAACAGCAGAGTTGACCACTGCCGACACTGTTGATGATGCCGGTGAGATTGCCGTTGAGGCTGCTGCATCAGTGCTTGATCTGCCTGCAACGGCTGTTTATCATTATAATGATGATACAGGAACACTTGATCCAATTGCCACTGGTCCTGCTACTTCTGTCCCGGCGGCTGATTCTCTACAGTCACTCACAGCCGCTGAATCGCCCGTATGGAAAACATTTGTCGATGAAACTGTCCAGCGTGTCGATCTTGAGACAACCCCATGTCTTGATATAGGCACATTCGAGACGGCTGCAGTCCTTCCTCTCGGGCGTAATGGCGTTCTTGTTGTGTGGCAGTCAGCAGATATCGATCTTGATATTGCAAGTATTCTTGCGGCGACACTTGAAGCAGCACTCAACAGACTTCGGGGTGAACAGCGACTTGAATCACAGCGGGCAGCACTGGATAAACAGACAGAACGAGCCCGCCGACTTGAGTCAATTACTAAACTGACACAGCGAGTTGAGGCGGCAATTACCACACAGTCATCGCGAACAGGTACATATGAGGCAGTGTGTAGCGAACTTGTCGATGTTGACCCATTCAGTGGTGCTTGGGTCTCGACAGCACCGGTCGGAACCGACCAACTTAGTGTCCAGACGGCAGCGGGGATTGAGACTGACACAGTCGAGCGATACTTACATGTTGAAGAAGAGCTGTCAGACTCTGAGAGTGACAACAGTACTCAAAATAATATAATGACTGAGAATCACCCGACGATTGAAGCATGGCAGACAAACTCAGATGTAGCGGTCAGTGGACTCGTCGAGACCGGTCGACAGCAATCCTGGCGACGGGTCCTCCTTCGACAAGGTATCGGTGCAGTCTGTGCGGTTCCAATCTCATATGAGGGGATAACGTATGGCGTCCTCACAATTGTGGCTACCGGTGCTGATGCCTTCGATGACCGAACAGTCAATATTCTTTCACAACTCGGTACCTCAGCTGGGTATGCGATCACCGCACTTGAACGCCAGCGTGCGCTTGAATCTGATGAAACAATTGAATTAGAGTTTCGTGGACATGAGATGAATCTCCCCTTTGCGCGCGTTGCTACACAAACTGATGGGCGCGTGCGTCACGATCGAACAGTGAGACGCCAAAATGGGTCTGTCAGTGTGTATTATACGATATTCGATGATACTCCATCAACCCTCGTTGAGACCGCGGAGAATACATTCACCGGCAATATAGAGACCGTCACAAAACGAGACAATGCAGTTGTCATCGAGCGACAAGGTTCATCATGGTTTGGATCGCTGGTATCCGAGTGCGGTGGCATTCTTCGACAGTGCCGTGCTGAAGGAGCAGAGACAACACTCATTATTGAACTTCCACAGGAAACGAACACACGAACGATTGTTGAACGCATATTAGAAGCATTCCCCGGACTTGAACTCACAGCACAACGCCAGCATCATGAAACAGGCTCAACACCAGAGGAAATTCGAAGCCAACTTGAACAACGACTCACAGACAGACAACTTGAAGCAATCGAGACTGCCCACACAATGGGATACTTCGACTGGCCTCGTGAGAGCAGTGGTGAAGAAGTCGCCGCGACACTTGGGATCACTCAGCCAACAGTAAATAAGCATATTCGCCTTGGTGAACACGGGATCTTCGAGTTGTTGTTCAAGAATCAGTCATGATTACGACGTTTTAACAATAACGAGGCTAAGTCTCCTTCCTCAAGGAACGAACCGCGAAAGCGGTAAGTGAGTAGGGAGGGGATGGGATACAGCCGTCTACTGATTGTCCCAAAAATACAACTAACAGCAGTCCTTACGTCAAATCAGTGGTCGAAGAAGCGTTCAAATATCGAGCAGTGCCAGAGGACACCACTACTGCTGAGAGTGCTTGGAATGCTATTCAAACCTGCCGAGAGGTATATAACCATAACCACGCACTCACACAAGAGTATAGGCCCGCACCTGAGTATAACAAGCCATCGTACAACACGATGCAGAATATGCTTCCCAAATGGAAGCACAAATGGTCTGAGTGGAAAGGAGTGTGCTCGAAATGCCTTCAAATGGCAGTTCGTCGTATCAAACATAGCGACAGTGTTCTCGACTCGCTCGAAGAACGTAGATTCGATGTTGGTCGTCTCAAGTCTCAACTGGAAAGCACCACGAGAGTATCGTAGCATAGCATCAACTATAACCAGTCTGGCTTTGACGTGGATACTAACACGGGTCAGTCTGGTCACGCTATTGGACACTTCTCACAGATTGGTGATTTCGACTTGGACTACCATCGACAGCTCCCAGATAACGCTGACATCACCGAAGT
>KB659958.1_pt101 | contig 133313 bp, 133 predicted proteins | sample 558768 | NCBI scaffold set KB644980.1 | reverse complement strand
GCGGCAGATGGATCTGCAGGTGTCTCAGTCGCCTCAGGATCGACTGCAGATTGTGAGTCATCAGTGCCCCCAAGAACTGCATCAATCGACCATCGACCTGCTCCGGTGATGAGAAGCGCTGATGCAAGTCCAAACAGTGAGATATGTGCAAGAACAGGATCATCGGGGAGACCAAACAGTGTTGTTGTAAAGAGAACAAATGACACTGCTGAAGCCATCCGAGCAAACGCACCGACAAAAAGCACGGTCCCAACAGCCATTTCGGTAATACCGGCACCAATAATCCATAATTCTGGACTTACTGGGACGACGGCAGTTAAGTTGTATTTTGCAACTACTGCAGCAGCGTCGCCAGGATTCATAATTTTTTGTGTTAGACCGAGGTAGATGAAGGAAATTCCAAGACCAACACGAATCACCACCGGGACAAGCCATCTGTACCCCGATACCCACTCCACGAATGGGACAGCAACTGCACGATAAAACGGATCAATTCGTGAATAAACTGTATCCTCAGCCGCAAGTCGTGCCACAACTTGATCCGCGCTCGGTCGACCACCACCTAGCAGTGCAATCGCAGTAAGTGCAGGCACATACTCAAACGCCAATAGTAAGCTGGGCTCTAACATGAGTCCAACGCTGTAGCCGGCGAGTGAGACAAACGCCATCAGCCGCGTGCCGAATCCAAAGAGAAGCAAAAACCCAGTCGTGACCCCGAACAGTCGGACAAATACGGGAGGACCAAGCGTGACAGCTGGTGAGAAAAAGTATCCGGAGAATCCAGCCCCAACGAGCGGAAGCCCGACACTCAACCGAAGAAGCCAGGAAAGAAGATCGCGGTATTCTCCCATCGTCCGGCGAAAAACAGCGAGGTCGCGTCGAAATGGGCGTATCTGTAGATACAACGTCACCCCAACGATACCAAAGAGACCACCACCAGCTAGAAGTATGAGATTAAATGGGTTTGTTAGAGCACGACCCAGAAATTCAGCAACAGCAACTGGGTTCCCTCCAGGTGTGACATATCTTACATGTGCGCTTACTCGGCCAGTCGCAAGCACGAGTGGTGCCATGAGACATAGCGACAGTATCAGACCCAAGCGTAACCGTATGCATCTATCTCCCCACAGGCACAACTGCCGTCGCAGTTGCGATTGTGACTCTGATTTGCCTGACATATCAATCACGATGGTCCGATAAGAATTAAATTCACTGGCGAATGATTATTTATGGTATTTACTTTCCAGTAGGAATGTCTCAGAATATGTAAATATATGATATTAGTTATACGGATAACTGACTCTATGGAAATCCTATTTTTCAGACATATTTTTAGATCAAACAGCAGATCAATGAGTGGTGCGTATGAATCAACGTATGATTTTTTATAATTTCTGTGAATTCGTATCTACAGAAAGTCAATCTTGATACGCAATACGAACTTGTTTCCACTTTCCAGTCGATTCAAGATGAGTTTGTAACTCATCAGCATACGCTTGTGCAAGGTTCTCAGCCGCCTCAAGACGCTCCTCGTCACTCCCATCGTCGCCTCCAAGTCCCAAGACACCTTTTATTGATTCGACGACACCACCGCCAGGATTTCTACCGCTATCCCCTGGTGACCCTCCCATTTGTGACATCTGTGATCGAACAGTGTCAAGTTCAGGCATAATCTGCGAGAGGTTTTCTGTATCTGCAATAAGTCGCGCTGTCTCGGGGTTATCTGCATTTTCAATATCAAGTTCAGTGGCAGTCATGATTAGCCCCCACTCTTGATTCGAAAATTCTGAGGCAGTGACACGATCATTGAATTCCCTGTCAACCGTCATCCGATCGCCGACAATACTGTCGGTCCACTCAGACATATCTCCGCGTAAGTCACTAGCTGTGTTGAGCGTTTCCCCACTGTGTTCTTCTATTTCATCTATTGTGCCCGAGCTCACAGCGGTAGCAGCGCGGAAGTCCACGGCTTTAGCCATGGGAGCAAGCGCGTACACTCCGTGAGACACACCACCGAAGACAACAGTGCTGACTCTCCAACACCATTCAAACAGAGAATAAAGAATAGGCATTACTGAGAGAGATGGTGTGGGACATAACTCAACTCGAACGGTTCGGGTTTGGGTTCGACTCGACGTGCCTGACGACCGCGAGAGTGATATCCACGCCACCAACAATCGAGGAGTTAGCACAAATTCGAAAACGCATTAGCGACAGCAAGAAGTTTCAACAATGGGCGTTCAACGCGCTGCAAAAACAGGTAGAGTGCAAGTCGGAACAAGTTGGCATCGTCGCTGAGAACGTCGAGCCAACAATGCTCGAAATGTTGTGGATGCACGCTCGTAGAAAACCGCGATGGTCAGCACTTCGAGTACTTATACTGTGTGGATACGCGACAAACACGGATTACAACGCGGCAAAGAACGTGGCGCTGGCACGGAATTTATTGGTGACACTCCAGCAAAGGCAGGGGCAGAAGTCCGTTGCTGGAGAGGCGTTCTGTCAGTACGCCCTCAACTCGGGGATTGTGACCGTAAGTGCTAGTAAAGTGACATCCAATACGTTCGTATCGGTGGAACGAGAGTCCATCAACAAGCCAACGGCTTCAGCCGTGGGTAGCTGATTGAAGACTAACAGTCAAAAAATAGATTATTCCAAACTACAAATTGAGCCGGCGATACAATAGAGTGAAAAAGGTAATCTATCGTAGCTATTATTACTATGATATGGACCGCTATGATCGTCTTTATGCTCTTTATGAAAACTTCTCAACAGACACATTGCGGGACCGGCAGAATTTCATAGATCTGTTTCCGCCTGTTGATTCACGTGTTGCACTTGAGTACTGGGAAGATGCGCATAATGAATTGCAGGCTCAAAAAAATGAGATCCACGATGCATTCGCCAGTGGGCGATATGCTGAGAGTGATACTGAAGATTTTCATCAATATGACGCATCAGTAGATCAAGAGAGTAATGACGATACATCGATACAGACGACCGAGAACGTAGCAGTTGAAGCTAAAACAATGGCTACAGTCGCTTCACAAGCAACACGTGAACAAGCGTTCACCGCACTTGATCTCTGCATGAAATATCAGCGGAAAGTAAATGCCCTTGTGCTTGACGTTGATGAGACGCTTCGTTCCGCTGGTGGGACGGACAATGAGATTCCTCGTGAGACATTGCATCATCTGACAGAGATTCATGAAGCCGGTCTTCCAATTATCATCTGCACAGGACAGACTCTTGAAAATGTCAAAGGATTCGCTATCCAGGGGCTTGGAAGTGAATTGGTTCACTCGGGCGATCTTAGCATTGTGTATGAGGCAGGAACGGGTGTATTCACGCCAGGGCATGGCTCAGACACCAAGCGACTTCTCTATGCAGAGTTGGACTCAGAGATTCGATCGATCTTCACACAGATTCGCTCACAAGTGCTTCCGGAAGCACCAGAGACGATACAGCGATCAGCACACCTCCAGGGGAATGAATTCAATATTACGTTGAAACCTAATTATGAGACTGGAAGTGACGCAGCCGAGACAGTGATTGATGATGGACTCTGCTATCTAATTGATCTCCTTGGAAATATCGTCGCGGAGGCTATCGATATGGATGATGAGACGGTCAACTCAATACAAAACGACACGGCGGCTACTGTGGATCTATCTGCGATCTTAGACGACGCTTCTGGGAATGAAAATAATCCAAAAACACAGTCTGAAACAACTCACGGTATCGGTGCACTGTGGGCGCGAGCCTACTATGCATCTGCTGACCCGGAAATCGCAACTGTCCTCGCAGAGACAGATGCAGCATCAATAATTGAGATAGATTCGATTCCTACACCCGTTCGTGTGCGCTTCGATCGGATCGATGTTGCATATTATCATGCTGATGCAGCTGAGATTGGGTCACTCGATTTAGACAAACCAACTGGTGTGCAAGCAGCACTTGACGTGCTTGATATTTCAGACCCATTTACGCTTATTATGGGTGATAGTAAGTCGGATCTCCGGATCATGGAGTGGGCTCAAACGCACAAAACGGGTATTGCTGCTGCGCCGCGACACGCATCAGCACGTGTGGTAGAGCATGTCCGGACGACAGACGATCTCATCTATGAACCGGGTGATGCGGCATCGATCCTCCGCGTTATTTCTGTCCTCAATCAGCTTGATCCGGCAGAATATGACCCGTCCTAGATTAAATTCATAATTCGCCTTTTCTTACTGATCGTATCTATACAGTGGTGGCAGGCAATTTTCTCAGAGATTACTCGTGATTGCAAAGCGGTATACAGCAGTCGTAACAGCCGGCAGACGGGAGTTCTCGGAAGATTTACGTTTTTTCGAGTAAATGTAGTGATATGAGCAAGGACTACACCGATCTTCATGACCCAAACGCGGAGTATACAATGCGTGAGCTTTCCGCAGAGACAATGGGCGTGACAGCATCACGAGGGAGCAAGCGGGATATTGAGATTACTGACGTCCAAACGACGATGATTGACGGCAATTTCCCATGGACACTTGTCCGCGTGTATACCGACGCTGGGATTGTTGGAACCGGTGAGGCATATTGGGGTGCAGGCGTACCAGAGTTGATTGAGCGGATGACGCCGATGATTATTGGTGAAAACCCGCTTGATATTGACCGGCTATACGAACATCTGATACAGAAGATGTCAGGTGAAGGGACGATTGAGGGGGTTAGCGTCACTGCAATTTCTGGAATCGAACTTGCACTACATGACCTTGCCGGGAAGATTCTGCAAGTGCCAGCTTATCAACTACTTGGCGGGAAATACCGCGATGCGATGCGTGTTTACTGTGATTGCCATACCGAAGCTGAAGCTGATCCAGAGGCATGTGCAATCGAGGCAGAGCGGGTTGTCGAAGAACTTGGATATGATGCATTGAAGTTTGATCTCGACGTCTCATCCGGGCTAGAGAAAGATCGTGCAAACCGACATCTCCGCCCAGGTGAAATTCGGCATAAAGTCGATATTGTCGAAGCGGTTTCAGAGCGCGTCAAAGACCGTGCAGATGTTGCCTTTGATTGCCATTGGACGTTCTCTGGTGGATCTGCAAAACGACTCGCGGACGCGATTGAGGAGTATGATGTGTGGTGGCTTGAAGATCCTGTCCCTCCGGAGAATCTTGAGGTGCAAGAATCCGTCACAGACTCAACGATCACGCCAATTGCTGTTGGTGAAAACCGTTATCGTGTCACTGAGCAACGACGACTGATCGAAAGCCAGGCAGTCGATATCATTGCACCAGATCTGCCCAAGGTTGGGGGCATGCGAGAGACTCGAAAAATTGCCGATGTAGCGAATCAATACTACATTCCGGTAGCAATGCATAATGTCTCATCACCAATTGCAACGGTCGCAGCTACGCATGTTGGTGCTGCGATTCCAAATGCGCTTGCTGTCGAGTATCATTCATATGATCTTGGATGGTGGGAAGATCTTGTTGAAGAGTCTGTCATAGAAGATGGATATATTACGGTTCCAGAAGCGCCTGGATTGGGTGTAACGCTTGATATGGACACTGTGGCAACACACATGGTTGAGGGTGAGACGCTATTTGATGAGGTCTAATCTCACGTAGCTACAATTAACGAACGTTACTTTGAGTCACTAATAATACGATTTTATGAAAAAAAGGGTAAAACCCCGACCCGCCCTTCAGGCTGGGGAGGATGTCAACATAGTATAAAGCGGTGTGAGATGACGTGTATGATTCTCAAAGTATAATCTCTTTACTGCTGTCTCTATTGATAGCACTGACAGTATTGCTATTATCCATGTCAGTCACGACATACTTGCAAGCATATCGCGTGTATCATCTGCTGCGAGTCGGATTGTGTATGTTGCGACGGCTATTGCAGCATTCCGGTCAGCTTCGGTCGTGCATCGCGTTGTGAGGAGTTCAAGCCCATCATCAAGAACTTTCTCTGTCTCCTCAAAAAGATCGGTGAATAGCGCAGCTGCCGGATTCTCCTGCGCTTCAGGCACACTATCACCGCCAGAATTGTCAACAGATGTGCCTGAGTGAGACTCAAAAAATGAAATAAGTTGTGCATGTGTCCGAAGACTCGCAAGTGGTCGACCAACCATCCCAGATGCAATCCGCTGTATCGTTGTTTCACGCTCACGAAGATACGCATGCATTGGTCCCGGAGGCTCCTGAGTCTGCACTTTCTGATCGATATCATAACCACCACTGCTATTGCTGCTGTCACCATCGGATTTTATTATTGCATCCATCGCCGCAGTAACGCGGTCATAATGCGTGCGCTCTTGTTCAACGACGCTCTCAAACGCTATTTTAACATCAGTATCGGACTCGTCGCTAATCCAGGTCTCAAATGTAGTTGCTGCTGCGTGTTCGCTTGCAGCTGCGGTTTCGAGAAGTGTCTGTGTTGTTGGCTCGCCACCGGCTGCTGCACGGAGAAACTCATCTGAATCAAGTTGTTCAAGTGCACGCTCTGCTTCAGTCTCGATTTTGCGTTTGAATGTTTGCGCGTTCATATTGAAACAAGCACATAGAGTTACCTGATAGTTACTGTCAAGCAATGATTGATGATGCATGATTATTTATTGAGATGAATATAACTGAATGCGTTAGCTAACGAACCGTCTCTATGACTCCGTTGCGCTCTGCTGGGAGATATAGTAGGTTGATTGTATTTTGATCATCACTCAACATCACACTCGAGTCATTCAGAATACGCTAGTTAGTATCAGAAATTGGCAATCGGAATTAATCATCTGCAGCCATGTCCGGCTGAGTAGCATCCTGTTCAATGCTCGGCGGATAGACACCCCGACGAATCTTAAGATCGGTTTGTGGTCGTGCCATACATGTAAGTGCATAATCATCTCGCTCAGCTTCAGAAAGACCACGTGCTGCCGGTTGGACGACGTCCCCCTCAACAATCTCAGCGGAGCATGCTAGACACATGCCAACGCGACAGGAATATTCTTGAGCGATTCCTGCATCGATACAAGCTTTAAGAATCGTCTGTTTATCTGACACTTCAATCGTCTCTCCAGCATCAAGAAACTCAACCGTATATTCCGTCATATAGCTCAGTTTGACCGATGGTGTCAAAACTCTTTATAAACCGGGGCTTGCTCTCCGCATCACAAATGCGTATTATGAAGTATAATAATTGAGGGGCGTTCACTAATGTCATTTAGCTTACTTTAATCACTCAGATATAATGACGTAGCAAATTATCGACGGATCAAGAAGAAGAGCCATCGCATAACAGTCACAGCAACAGCACCAGTGGTGAGGGCAACAACAACGAATGTAAGCCCAGCTCCGCCTTCAAATAATGGCGTAGCTCGAAGTGTAAGTCCAACGATTGCAGCAGGAATCCACGCACGAACCCCAAGTGGAATCGCAGCCTTTGCCGATTCTGCGGCACCAGCAGAGTAGGCACCGATTAATGGACTTATCACAACCCACCCAATTAAAAACGGGAGTACGGTTAGCCCCCACTCGACTGGGGCAGCTGAAAGATACTCAATTCCATTATGAAAGATAACACCGAGAGTAAGAACCGCAGATATTCCCAGTATGTCTCCAATTACTAGAGGATACGCACCAGGATCAATGCGTCGTGTGAGAAACGACTCCTCAGAATGTGCCATATTATTAGATATGACCGGTGGTTAATGTCTTTCCCGGATTTATATTTCTGAGTGTATGTAGCAATATATCACTACCAATATCAGCAGTGAATTACCCTACTCGCTCACGGCTGACGCCGGTCGCTGCTTGAAGCCGGGGGCTTAGCGCCTACGAACTGCTAATTCAACGGATCAGAAATACTCGACGTCCACAATATTATTATTTTACACGACCAACGACAATATACTCAAACCCATCATCAACTAAATTTGAGGTCATCTTAATCGAATCCAATTCATCGCACAACTCAGCGGGGGTCCAGAATGTCGATGAGAACCCAATCTGATGCTCGCCCCACACGAGCGCCCGCCCGAGAATGCTCGTCGGGTCAAATTCCTGAATAATCACAATCCCGCCTGGGGAGATGACGCGGGCAATTTCTGTGAGCGCACGCTCTGGAGTGGGAATGTGATGAAGTGCGTCAACAATTACAGCAGCATCGACTTCGTTGGTCGCTATTGGAAGGCGTCTTGCATCGCCAACAACGACTGGGTGTCCGTCTGAGTCAGCATGTCTAAGCATGGCAATCGAAGTGTCGACAACGACGGCGTCAATTCCAAGCGTTCGCAATCCTGTGGCTGCTCGTCCAGTTCCACCACCGATATCAAGGACACGTTCAATGGGTCGATCAGCGACAACAAATGCATCTTTGAGTGAACTTGTCGGCGCTGATGGCATTACGGTAGCATAAACCCGTGCGATGCGATCGAAGAATCTGACGTCACCAGGACCGTATCGACCTGACACAATATATCATCTGGACGCTGTATACATGTTTCTTCGTGTTACCGCGAAAGCGGGCGAATTGCGACGCAATAGCCACTCAAATATCAATAAAACTATTAAGCTCAGATTGCCGTGCCAGATCAAGAATCGTAACTAAGCCAGGATCATGAAATATAGTATCGTATTCATCCTGACCCTCAGGAATTATATATTCCCCAAATTTCTATAAAGTCGACATTCGTTCAAAGAGTACGTTAGTAGCGATCGATATGCAGAGTTATCGTTGATACGACGACAAGCCCGTGAACTGCTCGGGGTCAAGCCCCGTGGCATTCGCCGTGTCCGCTGGCAAATTGCGTCGTTCTCATATTTGACATCCTCCTCCGCGTAAACGCGGAGGAATCCTGAGCGTGAGCGTGAGTGTGAGCGTGAGTGTGAGTGTGAGTGTCAATTTTAGGGTTACAGTTCCACCGAACCCCAGTACAGTGAGAATCCGTGTGGGGTTCACGGACTGTCACGGGTAGAGTGTAGTGGGACAGGACTGCTGACGATGGGAGTGCCAAGCCAGCCCCCAGCCCCGTCCCCGGGACTCCACTCCACTCCTATCCTCTCGTCCATCGTGTTCGGACTCCCACAGTTGGTTGTGCCGTTGGGAGTCCGGCAGACTTCGACAGACTTGGAGTGACTGTCTGTGGTGCTTCCAGCAGTCGGGCAAGGCACTGCATCGGTTCAGTATCGGACCCGATCGTTCACCAGACTGGGTCCGATTACTGTCTCATTGCTTGGGGCGGACAGGGCAGGCCGCCATCGTCATCGGAGGACTGGCGGCAATCACTCTGTTCTGAGCCTGATTCCTATCAGTACGTAGTGTTGCCTGTCGCTTTAAGTTGCGGATTGTCAATCTCACCGCAACTATCGCCGGGGAGATTACCTCCGAGTTGTCGGATTCAGCCTGTCCTGTCCTGTCCTGCGGCTGAAGCCGCAGGGATTCTCCTTGACCCTTATAATAGTAGCCAGGGTAAGCGAGGTAAGAAAATATTAGTATCATCATCGATGAATTCTTTCGATTGAGTTACAATATTATACTATGGAGTTTACCGTGCTTGGGTGGCCCCCAGAAGCACCGACACTCCGGCTTGATTATCGCTCTTTTGCGTACGCAGGAAAGTTTGTGTTATCATCAGTCGGAAAAGCGATTCTCAAAACCGAAGAGCCCTCTGAGATCACTGCATCGACTGCAGCAGATGCACATCCAGGTACGAATGAATCAGAGCAAACCCAGTCAGTGTACGCAGATACTGATACTGATACTGATAATAATAATAATATTGCTGGGTCGGATCCATATGATCATTCAGTACTTGCGGCGCTCTCATTTAGTGCTGATCGAACAGCTGAGACAACACTGTGTTATCGTTATGTAACTGTTCGAGCAGACAAGCGTGGAAATGGGCTTGGTCCACAATTGGCAGCATCACTCACTCCACACGCTGTTAATCGGGGGTATGAGCGTCTTCGAATTGCTGTGAACAATCCATTTGCGTATGAAGCAATGTATCGCGCTGGATTCGCATGGACAGGTCGCGAAACAGGCATCGCAGAATTAGTGCTTGAACGACCTGCTGAGACCCCGGCAACAACGACACGTGAGCAATATCAATCTGGATTTGATAAATATCGAAACCGCGATTATGATGATCCAGAATCGGCATTTTTAGCGAGTCAACAGGAGAATGACCCACCAGAGTTGCATGCTGCAGTCGACTCGACATATTAGTCGTAATATTATTTCTGTCTCACGTGCGGTTCGTGTTTCTGTCATGCTAATCCACTTTACATGGGCGTCTTATTATCTACGTTTATCATTGGTTTACTAAGATACACAAGTGATAGTGAACGACCCCGGACTACTCACTCACGACTCGGTGCCGTTCGTTCTTTGAGGAAAGGGTCTTGCCCTTATTACTGATAATCGAAACACCGACAGTGGTTAGTCTGCGTCGGTCGACTACATGATTAATGGGAAATGCAGCGTTGCGGCAATTGGCGGCACTTGACTCAGTCGCTTTCGATGATATTTCTGGAAGCGTTGTCGCCGTTGATGCGCATAATTGGCTATATCGATATCTCACAACGACGGTGAAATTCACCCGTGATGCGGCATACACGACTAGCTCGGGAGCTGAAGTTGCGAATTTGATTGGAGTTGTTCAAGGGCTTCCAAAATTCTTTGAACATGATCTCACCCCGGTGTTTGTGTTTGATGGCGGGGTAACCGAGCTCAAAGATGAAGAAGTACAAAAACGTCGGGTCGCCCGTGAGGAAGCGGTTGAACTGCAGGCAGCCGCTGAAGAGCGAGGAGACGAACTCGCCGCATCTCGACTTGAAGCACGCACTCAACGACTCACAGAGACGATTCATGAAACAACACGAGGATTGTTAAACCGACTTGATGTGCCGATTATTGAAGCTCCTGCTGAAGGGGAAGCACAAGCAGCAGAGATGGCTATCCGGGGCGATGTTGATTATGTTGGAAGTGAAGATTATGATACACTATTATTTGGTGCACCGTACACACTTCGACAACTCACTTCCAAAGGTAATCCTGAATTAATGGATCTCCAAACAACACTCAAAGAGAACGATCTTACCCGGGAGCAGTTAGTCGATGTGGCGGTTCTATGTGGGACTGATTTTAATGATGGTGTCTCAGGAATCGGTCCTGCAACCGCAATATCGGCAATTAACGAGCATGGCGACCTCTGGAGTGTTCTTGATGCTCGTGATGAATTTATTCAGCATGCTGACCGTGTGCGATCATTATTCTTGGACCCACCAATTACTGAGGAGTATACATTGAATACAAACATAAGTCCAGATATGGATGCAGCGCGCTCATATGTGGTTGATAACTGGGAAGTTCCCGCTGATGAGGTTGCACGAGGATTTGAACGGATTGAGTCATCAGTTGTACAAACTGGTCTTGATGAGTGGGTCTGAATAACTCAGAGCATACGCGTCTATGTATGTTACAATCGCTCAATCTTGTCATCCGGCTGTAAACGTGACGATAATCCCAAGAATAACTATTCCAATGAGTAACGCCGTTGCCCAGAACATAAATCGGTCCGCACCATTCATCAGTAATTTTACTCTTGCCAACGGCTTGAATCTCGTGGGTGTACATATTGGGTTATTTTCCGTCAGTAATCATTGATTGGATCATACCAGATATTAATCTTAGATTCGATGAACTGGTATATACAGTAACACTCCACCAGGAACAAATAGAGATTAACCGCAACTGTGAATCAAATCGTCACTATCAGTGCTACTCTGTGTTGTATTCTCATTGATTTCTGTTCAATAAGGAGTGTTTTATTTTAGCGATAATCACAGTCGTAGCTGTCCAGCATGGTAACTGAATAATATCAAAATCACCAAGTACAATCGTTGATAACGAAGTAGATCGATTCTACATACATTGCAGAAGTGCTAGTTAATCTGATTTTAAATAGATCTAATCTCCAAGCCAGCTCTCAGCGGGTGAAACACTGCGTTATATTATAACGGTAATGGCATAGGAGACTCTTCTCACTCAGGTATGAGATGTCGATGTTTTTCAAGACGAATCATAAGGTACATTTCTTATCGAGGTCATGATCATCTGATATAAAATAAATTTGATATGATGTGATGTGATTAGAAGCATCATAACACATGTGTTATGTGCGCGATTTTTCAGATACTCATAGTTATCCATGATGAATACTCCATACATCTGACAGACACAAGTTGCTGGAGACACTATGAGTATATACGAGATGACAACGACGATAGCAGGCCGTGACCCCACAAGGCGTCCTCAGATGTGTCACTGCTGTGGGGGCGAGAGAGTAAGTATTGTCTATACAGAAGGGGGAACTGATGCTGGCACATTCGAAGAACAGTGGCAGTGCGCTGAGTGCAATGCAAAGGGATGGGTCAAAGGAAATGCAGCTGATGATCCAACGCAATGGCAACATAAGGGTGCACTCTTTCGATAAGAATCATACTGTGGTTAGTGCAGTCATCTGATAGTGCGTGATGTCTGTATGAATCATCAACTGTAGCGATATTGTCCATCATCGTGTCATATCCCGTCATAACTCATATGTTGTGTATTGATGTCACACAGACGCCGGGGCGTTAACTCGGTGCACACGATATACCCGATACGATATGCCCGCCCGACGTCATTTTCTCACGACCATTGGCACTGCTGCTGCCGCAGCACTCACTGCCGGGTGTTCTGGGCGCAGTAGTGGATCAGATACTTCCGAGCAAGCATCACAACAGGCAAACACGCCATTATCAACAGATACGGGCGTATCCGCTCCAACACGGGAAAATACCCTCCCACTTCCACTGTCGCCATCAGCACTTCGTGAAGCAGCACAGTCTGGGGGACCAGATAAAGATGGTATCCCTTCTATTGATAATCCGACATTTATCTCAAGGGATGAAACTGAGATAGTTGACCCGGGTGACCCGGTGTTCGGAGTTGTTCATAATGGAGTTGCAAGAGCGTATCCACAGGCGATTCTCGTGCTTCATGAGATTGTCAACGACACGTTTGGTGGTGAGAACATTACAGTGACGTACTGCCCGCTAACCGGGACTGCTCAGGGATTCGCTCGCGGTGAGACTACATTCGGTGTCTCAGGTCGATTAATCAACAACAATCTTGTGATGTACGACCGTGCTACCGAAACATGGTGGCCACAGATGCTTGCGACAGCGATTCCAGGACCATGGAATGAGTCGCCAACGATTCGCTCACTCACTCCTATCCGAGTCAAGTGGACAACGTGGAAACAATGGCAACAGCGGCACCCAGACACGCGCGTGCTTTCAACAGAAACGGGATATGCAAAGAATTATGGCCGTGATCCATATGGATCATACAATCCGCTCCGCGGATACTACGCGGATGAGCGATTATTATTCCCAGCATTACACCAGGATGATCGATATCCAAAGAAGACAACTGTACATGGGGTACGAACACCAGATGGTGCTGCTGCATTTCATAAAGAAAGTCTTCGTCAGGCGGGCGTTCTTTCAGGGGCAATTGATGAACTATCAGTGATTGCTGTCTATGACTCAGAGCTTGATACTGGATATGTATACGAGAACCCAGAAGAGATGACATTCACACTTGAGCGACAACAAGGACAGATTATCGCTCCAGATGGCACAGGGTATGCCCCATCATCGCTCCCACTCACACGTATGTACAGTTTCGATGCAATGTGGTTTGCATGGGCAGGATACTACCCAGAAACTGCAGTGTACACCAATGAGTGAGCGCTCACACGAACAGTCAAGAGACAAATCAGACACAGCAGATGCTGATATGTCGTTACGAGAACGCGTATCAGTCATCTATTCGTTACTACGATGGATTTCGATTGCAGTAGATGCGATTCGTCGCCAGCGTCGATTAGGACTGCTCACCAGTATTGTTGGAAGTAGCTATTTTATCCTATATTTATGGGGTGTTGGTCATCTTGCACCTGGACTTGGTGGGTGGGGAATTACGGTTGTCTCTGACCCAGTAACAACGTTTACAACACCCGCTCTTGGACCATTTTCGTATCGTCCGATCGCTCGGATACAAACTGGACCTCTCACATATTTGCTCTCGTTGAATTCGGTTATTGGATTCATGCTCGCAATACTTGTTGGCATGAACGTTGCAGGATCGGTACTGCTCTGGCGTCAACCGAAAGCATGCGGATTACATAGTGCATCAGGTGGCATGCTTGCTGGAATTCCTGGACTTATTTCAGGAACAGCGTGCTGTGGACCAGTTATACTCCTTGTTCTTGGAATTCAAGCATCTAGTATTATTATCACAGCGTTTGAACTCCTTGTTCCAGCTGCGGTTGGGATGCTTATTATCTCATTAATCTTCATTGGGCGACGAATTGAGCAGACGCTGTGAACGGTCATATGTATCTTATATTAGATGATAAATCGATTATATCATCCACAGATCTGTATTGTATTATATTGCGAACTCATGACTATGACTGATGCTGTCCTCTCCTGATCAATACTTTTGTTTCAGTTTCGTCATGAGTGGACGACTCTATATTCACACCGAATCTGTTTCTATTACTGTGAGATTATAGTCAAAATATTATTTCAGATGAATTATGACAACAAGGCAGTGATAAACCGTACCCCGGACGCCACTGTGCTACATATTTATATCTACGATTTGATCTGTGATTATCGTCTGTTTCTTATCATAGCAGGTTTAATTCCATTCATTTCACTATCATAAATGAGAAATTTCTTATAACTATCGCATAGATTACACTAATTAATGCAATTACGATGGTCTGTATATGTTTCAATTATACATGGTAAATCATAATCTTTAGATATTCACATGTTGTTATCTATCATTGGAATTAGCGGTTCAGAAGGCAGGATATGTTTCGCAGGAAATAATCAATGACAGAAAATACAACACAACTCTCACGTCGAGATATTTTAGCAGCGACTGGGTCGGCGAGTGTCGCCGGTTTAGCAGGGTGTAGTGGTGGTGACAGTAGCTCCACGAACGCATCTGGGGAAGCTGAAAGCAATACAAGTCCAATTGAACTTCTTCATGCATGGTCGTCCGGTGACGGAAACGCAGCTGTCGCTTCGCTGATCGAAGGATTTCAAGAAGCACATCCGGATGTCTCATTCGCTGAGGAGCCAGTTAATGGTGCGGCTCGCGGGAATCTTGATCAGGTTATCTCAAATCGGCTCCAGGCAAACGATCCACCAAGCACATTCCAGACGTGGCCAGGAGAGACATTAACAAAGTTCGATGGAGCGTATGAGAGTATTGAAGAGGATGTTTGGACGGATGATCTGAAAGATAATTACTTAGCTGGTCCTAAAGAGCAAGCAAAACTGAACGGTACATATGTAACAGTCCCGCTGAATATTCATCGGATTAATAATCTATTCTACAATACGGCAGTCCTCGACGAGGCGGGCGTTGATCCAAACGCGCTATCGTCACCGGCAGATGTTGTTGACGCCTGTTCGACCGTCGCAGAAAGTACCGATGCTATTCCATTCGCACAGCAGACAAGCAGTGGATGGTCAACGGTTCAGCTATGGGAAACAACCCTTCTTGCACAAGCTGGAATTGATGGCTATACTGCATACACTGAAGGAAACGGTGATGTGTCACAGGTACAGCGCGCTCTTGAAAGTGTCAATGAGTTACGTGAGTATTACCCAACTGATAGCTCTTCAATTAGCTTCACCGAGGCTAATACGATGATAATAGAGGGTGATGCAGCATTCATTCACCAAGGTGACTGGGCAGCTGGTGCCTATACCGGAACTGAGGGATTCAAATATGGAGAGGACTGGAATCAGATTACATATCCAGGCACTGAGGGTAGCTATCTACTCAATATGGACTCATTCCCGTATTTCGCAAACAACCCATCCCCAGAGGCAACGAAGACATTCTTACGATACTGTGGAAGTACTGAGGGACAAGTTCGTTTCAATAAGGCAAAAGGATCAATTCCACCTCGAAAAGATGCCGATGTCTCAGCGCTCAACTCATTCCAACAGGATCAGTATGACGACTTTACTACCGCAGATAATCAACCGCCATCGATTCAACATGGACTTGCTGTTTCGCCGGGTGTAGCGACCAATATTGGGAGCGCATTCAGTGGCTTCCTCGAAAGCTATGAACCCGATCAATCGGCAGATAAACTTGTTAGCGCTTTTGAATAACTGTTGATATATATTACGTGATAAATCTAAATTTTGGGGGAAGCAATCTTCATAAGAATATTAACTCGGTGTCAAAATAGAATCGGCTGATACAAACCTGATATGAGTAGATTATATGTACTAGACGAATATCTGTAAAATATCTTAATGTATCAGTGCTAATAAAAAAGTAGACAACGCAATTAGAGGTCACGCAGAACCCAATATAAAGATAGTAATTATTACTCAGTTTGACATGCTCTGTATATAAATTATCATAAAGTATGTATCGACTCTTTGAAAAATGTAAATCCCACTTTGGATTCGATAACGTCGGAGAAGACCAACGCAGGCGTGAACGCCGTCAAGAGTCAGGACAACAGTCGCAATCCGGACAGCGTGACTCTGGTGTTGACCAATTTCAGCAATTATTCACTCGTGTACAGTCATTTCTGCGGCGTGATATTGTGCGTTCAGCCCCATTTTGGATTATTCCTTTCGGCTTAGTTGGATTGTTTATTTATGGTGCTATTATCTGGAATATACTGTTATCACTGACAGACTTTGCTGGACTTGGTGAACCAGACTACAGCACGCTAGATTTTGAAAATTATATCGTTGCATTCACCGGTGGAACACCATCATGGTCTTCACTCAGCATTGAACCTATCTGGAATGCAACACAGAACACAATAGTGCTAATGATCGGGTTTGCTGCTGTTTGTTTGCTTCTTGGCTTGGTGCTCGCGATCTTAGTTGATCAAAAGATCCGATTTGAAAATACCATTCGGACAATATATCTACTTCCAATGAGCCTCTCATTCGTTGTAACAGCGAAATTCTGGTTATATATGTACAACCCGCAGACGGGGTTGATTAACATTACATTACAAGCGTTTGGGATAGGTCCAATTAGAATTGTCCAAAACCCACAGCTGAAGCTTGCTGCAGTTGCATTTGCACTTGTTTGGCAGTTTAGTGGCTATGCAATGATAGTGTATCTCGCTGCGCTCAGGGGCATTCCCTCAAGTCATTTTGAGGCTGCCCGAGTTGATGGTGCAAGCACATTTCAAATGTATCGGCGGGTAATCATTCCGCAGTTACGAACAGCAACAGTCAGTGCACTTGTTGTCATCACCGTGTTCGCATTGAAAGCGTTCGATTTCTTATTTTCAATGTACTCAGGGTATCAACCAGGACCATCCGCTGATATTCTGGCGACGCGAATGGTTCGAGAAGCATATGCAAATCAAAACTGGGCATATGGATCAACAATTGCAGTTGTATTATTTGTCATGGCATTGTTTATTGTCGGACCATATTTGTACTCACAATACCGCAGAGGAGATCTGTAAAAATGAGTCGTCAACGTCTACTTGAAACAAATCGTCAGTCACTGGTGGCGAAACTCAAGCGAATTGGGCTTTATATCGTCCTGCTAGGGATGGCTGGATTCTATCTTATTCCAATTGAGACCGGCATAATGACAGCCTTTACCACACCAGCATCATACACAGGAAATACTCCGTTTCTTCCACCATTAGAACCGTTAATTCCTGGAACAGGGTCATTCTCAGTTCAACCGTGGATAAATGCAGTCAACAGCTTGACTGGGGGATTACTCAATAGTTTTGTGCTTGTGATTCCAGCGACAGTGTTTTCTGGGTTATTCGGAAGCATGGCTGCGTATGCATTGACGACAGTCAATTGGCGCGGACAAATTGGGATTTATATACTGTTTGTTGCGGGAATTTTTATTCCATATCAGGCAGTGCTAGTGCCACTGACGCAGTTCTGGTATAATGTGATTCCACTACAGAGCATTTTCACAACAGTGGCAGCATCAGTACCACTCATTGCAGAGTATCATTGGAAATTACTTGCATTGATTATTACACATACCGCATATGGAATTCCAATTTGCACTCTATTATTCCGGGCACATTATAAAAAACTCTCCTCAGAGATGATTGAAGCCGCACGTCTTGATGGAGCATCGATATCGACCATTTACTGGCGAATCATTCTACCACTTTCAGTTCCGATGTTTGCTGTAGTGTTTATATATCAATTCACACAAATATGGAATGATTTATTATTCGCATTGACGATTGTCCAGTTCGGTGATGCGTCTGTTGTGACACAGGAACTCGTCGGAATTGGTGTCTCACAATCAGGAACAAATTTTCCCCTTCGAATGGCTGCAGCGCTTGTTGCTGCCCTCCCGACGCTCATAATATACATTTTCTTTGGCGATCGTTTTGCGAAAGGAGTGACAACATGATTTCCGCTAAGATAGCTCACGGCGAGACGATGTTCACAACTGGCAGTAATCATGTTGTACCATGCATATCGAATATTAGAATTCGCACAGAAGCGCACGGATAATTCAAATAATATAATTGATAGAATAATGGCAACACTAACGCTCACAGATGTCACGAAAGAGTTCAACAGTGGACAGAATAATGAAGTTACTGCTGTCGATGAAGTATCGATGACTATCGATGATGGCGAGTTTCTCGTGCTTGTTGGACCATCTGGATGCGGAAAATCAACAACACTCCGAATGATCGCTGGGCTTGAGACGGTGACAAACGGCGATATCACGCTTGAGGACCGTCGGATCAACGGTGTCTCACCTGCTAACCGTGATATTGCAATGGTATTTCAGTCGTATGCATTGTATCCACACATGACTGTTCGTGAGAATATGCGATTTGGACTCGAAGAATCAACAACTCTCGAAGATGATGTGATTGCTAACACAGTCACAGAGACGGCTACATTGATGGATATTAGCGAACTCCTTGATCGAACCCCGGCAGAACTCTCAGGTGGGCAGCAACAACGCGTTGCTCTTGGTCGTGCGATTGTTCGTGACCCGGCTGTCTTTTTAATGGATGAGCCACTGTCGAATCTCGATGCAAAGCTTCGTGCGACGATGCGAACGGAGCTACAACGAATTCAGGCTGATCTTGATGTCACGACAGTGTATGTTACACACGATCAAACAGAGGCAATGACAATGGGTGATCGAATCGCTGTACTCGATGATGGAACTCTTCAACAAGTTGGGACACCACTCGAATGCTATCATACACCGCAAAATCGATTTGTTGCTGGATTTATCGGAGAGCCATCAATGAATTTCTTCAATGGGAAAATCAAATCAAGAACATTTGTTGCCCAACAATTTTCATACCCACTCTCAGAAAAGATCCAATCAGCCATTGGAGGCACGCGTGAGATTACACTCGGTGTCCGACCAGAAGATGTAATACTGCATCAAGATGCTGATGATACGATTCAGGCAAATAATCACTGTTTTGACTGTGTGGTTGATGTTGTTGAGCCGGTTGGTGAGTCAAATCATATTTATCTTCAGTTTGCTACGGATAACAGATCTCAGTCAGAGACTTTCATTGCCACAGTTAGTGGCATGCAGACTATCAACAGTGGCGATAATGTGATTGTTGAGATACCTCCAGAGGGGATTCATTTGTTTGATACGCACAATGGCACGGCGCTCATGAACCGATCACTAACTGATATTGGCTCTGTTGAGACGCCACGATTGCAGTGATACTTATTTGAACTATTTACTGAAAGTATCGACGCAGGTGCACTGCAATCGGAGAATGCCTGATACGGGTATCATGATCAGAGCACTTGATTGGGTATCGTGACATAGTAGCGAATTAGATACACTATCAAATAAATTAAATGTTGACTCCAATCGCAGATATCAACTGATGATTTGATGCCTGCGATCAAAAGTAGATATTTATCAGCTGAGGGTGATTGCACCTGCCTGTTTTCGTCGGCTCCGGGTTGGAATACGGATTGTAACGATTGTATTGTTATCCGTTCTCTCAACCGCAATCGACCCTCCAGCCTGCATAATAACTACATTGACAAGCCATAGACTGAGTCCTTTGGCATGCTCTAATTGTGTCTCTTCTCCACTCTCAAGCACTGCTGATTTGATATTCGAAATTAGTCTATCAGCTGTAACCCTAATCGTAACCCAATCAGCTTCTGATATCACTAATTCAACATTAATATTAATTGCTGTATCTGTATCTACAGAAGTATTGTCTACCCCGCGTGTGAAGTCTTGAACTAGCTCATCGACGGCAACTAGTACTACATTCGGCATATCAACACTGACTGTCTCGGTGGTTTCAAGACATACAGAACTGTGTGCCTTCGACGATTTAAGACGCTCAACGATCCCATCTAATCCGGATTTGGCGTCAATGAACTCCGTTCCAGTGCCCTGTTTTTGAATTAATTTCTGTATTTGTTGTGTCTTTTCTGTAATCATTTCCCAATTGTCGAGCACTTCATGAATATTCGAACCATGCGTTTGTCGACTTTCATGATCATCAGCCCCGATTGTAAGATCAAGGAATCCTCGAAGCTTCGTGATATCGTTGCGGATATTATGTCGAATTACTCGCTGAAGAACCTGCAAGTGTCGTCGTTTCCGCTCTTGTGTGGTGATGTCACGAGCCTCAACTACGAGTAGTGTAATGTCTCCGTCAGAATTAGTTATGGGTCGAACTGAGAGATCAAGTAACCGAAGTCCATTTGCAGACATTGCCTCAAGTGTCTGTTGAACGCTTTTACCATCGGCTGCCCGATTGATACTCTGCTGGATTGTCTCAACAAGCTCATCCGAGTGTGTCCATAGTGGGAGATCTGAGAATTGGACAATTTGAGAGTCATCCGCGATCTCAGTTTCTGCTGAGGAGAGTGCATTGTTGAGCCGAAGGATCGTTCCGTCCGTATCGAGCAATCCAGAAACTTGATATTGCTGATTGAATATTGCCTCAAATCGTCGTGCACGCTTTTTGATCTGGCTAATATCGCGGATATATATTAAGACACCACCAACGCTTTTATCATCAGTGTAATTTCGCGCTCGAGCGTTGACAGTCAACCATGTGTCATCGGGCGCATGGAAACGGAATTCACACTCAGATGTCTGCGCCGGGTTTTCAATGACATTGACAAATTCATTCATTACCGCTTCTTGCTCATCCACATGAACATAATCAAAGATGTTTGTCCCAGAGAGAGTGTCAGAATCGTATCCAAGGACACGTTCTGAAGCAGCACTCACATATGAGAGCGTTCCATCTTCATCAGCAATTGTAACAACATCAACTGATTCTTCAACGAATCGCTCTGTCCGCTGCTGTTGACGCCGTTTTTCGGTCAGGTTATGAACAATCAATCCATATCCAAGGAACGATTCATCATCCGTTTTAACCGGCGTACATCGGACATCTGCATAAAATGTTGACCCGTCCTCACAGACACGCTGTCCTTCATGAGCACTTTCGCCTTGTATTGAAGCTTGAGTTAATAATCGTTGGATGACATTCTCTCGTCGCTCTGAGTCAGGATGGAGCGCAGTGGCTGACATGCCAACAGCAGTTTCAGGACTATATCCAAAGAGATCCTTCGCTCCATCATTCCACGAGGTAATTGTCCCATTTTTATCAAGCACTATAAACGCATATTCATCGATGCTTTCGGTCAGTAATTCAAACTGTTGTCGTTCGCGCTGAAGATTTCGTTTTTGTTTTTTTCTTTCTGTCTCATCACGAACCGTACAGACAACGGATCCGTGTTCAACAGCAGTCAACGAAATTTCTGCAGGAAAACTGCTCCCATCTGGTCGAGTTCCGGTTACTTCTCCACGCCAGTATCCTGTTGATTCAAGCGATTCGAATGCTTCTGACCGCAGTCGTTCAGCCTCTTCCTCGTCGTATAACCGATGCCACGACTCGCCGAGGAGATCGGCTGGACTCTCAAACCCGTACATGTCGGCATGTGTCTGGTCGACATAATCGTACCCATCGTCTCCAAGGATTGCGACCCCATCGTTAGCCTGTTCGATTGCTTGTTGGAATGACTCTAATTCTTGTTGCCGTCGCTCGCTTTGAGTGACGTCATATGCGGTAATGAGAAGCGATTGCACAACTCCATCTACGTCCGTCACTGGTCGGACAGTACCACTGAGGTATCGAGTATCACCGGCTTCATCTGGTATCTCAGACTCATACGTTATATACTCGCCGTCCGCTGCGCGAGCTACCCATTCACGAATCGACGTGACGAGTTCTTCATCATGGTTCCAGAATTCCGTCTTCCACAAATCCTTTCCGCAAATTGTCGCATAATCAGCTGAAACATAGGTTAATGCCCGTTGATTGATATCAATAACTGTTCCGTCCGTGTCAGTGAGTCCAACCAGTAATTGTGGATCCTCAAATACCGATTTAAACCGTCGCTCGCTCTGGCGAAGTTCTTGAACCCGTCTGTGCTTTTCTGTCACATCACGAACAATACAGATAATCCGCGACTCATCAATACGGGTGAGTGAAAGTTCGCTCGGAAAATCGTGTTCACCATTTGATCCGGCTATTATCCCACGCCAATACCCCTCAGCACGTAACGTCGGCAAAATATCCGATTCAATTCGTTTGATCTTAGCTGGGTCATCATATATTACCTGTAGATTCTCACCGAGTAATTGCTCTTTATCATCATAGCCATAGAATTCGAGATGAGTTTCATCAACATATGTATACTTGCCGTCTTCAATAATCGCGACTCCATCATTTGCTTCGTCAATTGCTGACTCAAGCGATGCGAGTTGTTCGCGACGAGCGTGCTTTTCGCTGATATCACGCACCGTCGTATGAACGTACACTGAATTGTTTACCTCAACACGTCGACTTGAATATGACACAGCAACAGAATCACCTTCAGCACACGAAATAGATATATCATCGCTCAGTGACTCATCATTAAGAACTCGTTGTTGATATGATTGATATGCCTCCGAGTCGCCATCAAATAAAAATTTCTCTAATCGTTGATTACGGATTTCGCTTCGATCATATCCGCTTAGTGTGCACGCAGCGGTGTTTACTTCGATAATAGATCCATCCGTATCACTGACAAGAATGGCGTCTCGTGAGCCCTCAAAGAGAATTTGTCGCCACTCATGTTCTGTCTTGGATTGCTGCTCTCGCCTAATTCGATTCACTGCAGCTTCAAGATTCGAAGCCGCGAGTTCTGCGAGTCGAGCGTCTGAATCGGAGAATGCATCCACATCAGTCATGCCAATCGTTACGACACCAAATTCTGGGATAGGAACGATTATCTCACTTTGAATTGTTGTATCGGGATTGTGTACAGAATCAGCCTGTGGAACATTACGGATGTGTTTGGTTTGTTGCTCATCATATGCTCGACCAGCAAGTGATGGCGGTGGAAGTGTTGGTAACTCACCGATAATACCCTGTGCCGGTTCTGACTGAACAACTGGTTCAAGCAACTCAGTTTTCTTATCATATTGCCAGACTGCAGACAGCGGTGCGTCAAACTCAATATTGAAGATTTCGACAACAACCGCTGCGGACTCCGATATTGATTTTGCGTGATTGAGTTCGGCAGAAAGTCGAAGAAGTCCCGAGTGATCTGACTCGGTGACACCGCCTGGCGCAGGGCTCATACGGTTTATCTCATTTGAATCCACTAAGATATTCGTATTTCAATAATACGTTTCAGCGTGATTATACCCGTCAAATTAGATTAACATATACTTATAGACCGCTTTATTGGTCAATTCACTCATTGTATAAGATGTTATATTAATTACCACTGCCGAAGAAGATCACATCTCAGCTTGAATACGTGAATCTACAATGTGATGATATGATGTTTGTTTGATATCAAAAGCGCTACTCAAAGCGATGTCGCAGTAATGTATAAACGTTAATCCAATGATGATTACGAACCGACCAAGCGCTGGGACTCAACTAATATTATTATATTCCTGAGTAGGATCCGTGAATTAAATATTTTTGAACGCTTGTTGTGTATTTATTTGTCCGATTTTTTCATCTACCTGTTGTTTAATTGAATCTAAGTTTTCGATAAGTTGTTGATACTCACCATTATCCGATAATTGCCGCTGGTCTTTTCGCTCTTCAAGTAGTGCCTTTTTCTCCGAAAGTTCATACATTTTATTTACAAGTTCACTGTATGACTCTCGGTCAATGAGATTTGAGACAAGATTAAGCATATCCTCACGTGAGATTGGCTTGACTGCATAATCATCAAACTCCATTTCAAGAATATCGAAATCTGGCTCAACTGCCGTTACCATAGCCACTTGTATACGATACTCTGCGTCCCGCACCTCCCGAAGTACTTTTCGACCTGGCTGTTCTGGCATCCGCCTATCAAGAATCATAATATCAAACGACTCATCAGCCTTCGTAATCGCCTCTTGAGCTCCATATGCGACATCGACAGAATACTTCGTAGAAAGCCATACCGCATACAAATCCGCCAGTTCTGGTTCATCCTCAACGACTAATATTCGCTCTTTATCGCTGCTCATGATGCCACTCCGACTTTCTGATATGTATTTGCCGAGACAGTCACAAGTATCATAATTGAGTCATGAGGGTGAGAGATGGTTCGCTTCTGTATTCATGATGCTACATCTATACATTTCGTATTTATTTTCATATAAATATTATCACGGCATCAGTTGATATCAATATGGTCAAAAAGTAGAGTATATATATAAGAAGATATATTTCTCCGGAAGCAGTTCAACATATAACAGTCAATTTGTAATGGCAACAGACGTACGCTTACAGTATTATGCTACGCGGTACGGTCAAGTTATTAGCGTATTACTTGTATTGTCTGCGGTTGCTGCTTTTGCCGCAGCAGGATTTGTTTATACGAACCCACCAGTCGAACAGACAAGCCCAGAAGACACAAATGTTCAATCGTTTTCATTTGATACAGACCATCGTGCAACAGTTACCGGTCCGACAGAACTGTTTGACCGTGGACGGACACTCCAAAATCATCCTGTCTACTTTCAGAATGCCTCACCCGATGTCACTTTCAGTACAGCAATATCTGTTCCACAGGATCGATCAGTAGACGTTTCCTATCGAGTTATTGCTAATTATGAAGCAACATTTCGTGGTGAAGTGTTTTGGGACCGACAAGAAGTGGTTGCAAATAATAAATGGACAGTACAAAATGGTGAGGTCCAGCATAATACAACGTTGACAATTTCGGATTACTTATCACGAATTGATCCATTTGAGTCGGCTGTTGGAAGTACCGGAACGCTATCACGAGAGTTACAATTTGTTGTGACGTACAGCTCACCGGTTGATAACGGAAATAAATATGAAGGACAACTGCGTTCAACAACTACGATTCAATCGTCATCTGAGGCATATTGGGTAAGTTCTGAAATTGGAGATAGCACAACAAAAAGCCAAACACAGTCATCAGAGCAGTATGTTGGGCAGCCGAATATACAGCAAGTACAACTATTAGCTGGGAGTGGTGGCATTTTGTTCATCGCTGGGGTTACTGTACTCATTTGGGCACGTCGACAGGATGATCCAGCCGAACTAGAGCTTGCTGTTGTTCGTGATCGCTATGATGAGTGGATATCAGAGGGTGAACTGCCAACCGGCGCAGCAAGTGAGTATGTATATATAGATTCACTTGAAGGGATTGTCGACATTGCAATCGACACAAACAAACGCGTTATTTATGACTCTGATCTTGAGACGTACAGTGTCGTTGATGAGAACATTATTTACTACTACGCACGTGACCCGACCGCTGTTTCATCTTGGTTGAATCTCTCTGTTGATGAATGATGGCGTTTATTCGAGCCACCGACGAATTTTGACTAACAACGGGACATCACGTTGTCGACGACCAATTCGAATAGGGTCAAGCCCAATGAGCGTCGTTGCGACGACAAGTGATGCAACGCCTACGACGGTGTTGATCGTAACGAGCGGTACCCATGGATGAATACGATATAATCCAACGATTATCTCACGCGGTAGAAAAGCCAGATATCGGTGTTCAACTATTGCATCAACATACACTCCCGTTGAGGGCGGCGCAGAAATCGTCACATTCGTTTCCGCTGTTGTCTGTGCGGGGACGACTAACTGTTTATCAGAGACAGCGACATTATCACTCGCTGGTTCAATCATCACGACAACTGGAATCCACCCATTGCTTGGGACTTGATAGCCAACTGTTTCATTCGTGCCCTGCCCAATAACAGAAATTCCAGCAGAATCGCTCTCTGAACTCACGTACTGAAATTGATGGACACCACCTGGAAGGATCATGCTCATCGTAAGAGTAGCTATCAAAAGTAATATCAAGATAGTAATGATGATTGTCGGATTGATCTTTCCTGACGAGCGCGAGGTATCCCGTCGGCGCGTAGATCGGCTGTTTTCTGCATATGCTGAAAGTGCATATGCAACTCCACCAAATCCGATAAGAATATATGATAGTCCCTGTCCACCGAGGATGGCTCGTGTTCCAAGTGCGACTGCTAATTCTTCTTGTGCTGTCGTCGTAAATGATCCCATCGTGGTGACTGCGGTTCCAAGATTCGGGATAATAACGACAAAATCACCGATTGTGAGCGCTTTGGCGACAATCTGTGACTCACTGACTGGCGGTTCAGAGCCATCTTGATCGGTGACAACGTTTGCGTCACCACGGGTAATGTACCCTTCTGATGTTGTCTCAACGACTCGATGCGTTACTAATCCACCACCATTGAGATTAACAGCATCAAAGGTGACAATATCGCCTTCCTCAATCGGTCCAGCTAATGCTGTTGGAATGGCAACGAATCCATCACCGGTGCTAATAGTCGGATCCATACTACCCGTTTCAACATATGCCGGACCGACTGGTTGTCCAAGGAGTGCCCCGGCAAGCATTGAAAGAACAAATAACAGTGCTAGCGCGCCTCCAATCCGTTTAATCGACTGCACTAACACCATATTCAGTAATTGGATATAATATCTCAGTCATTTAGTGTCTTTCAATCATATAGCAATCAAATTAATCAATCATGTTGATAATATAATATCCCATCGCTCGGTTTAGACCTAAATCGAATTTACCCGTGTTTCATCATCATATTCCCTTTTTATTTACCAGCTTCATTCCAACTGTGTGTAGTCCCCATCATTAGCAATCGAAAACATCGGTAGCATATACAATGTCAGTATGATCAGTTCATATCAACAGGTCTCAATTTATCTTATTCTTGTTCTATCCAATATGGATGTCTGATCAGAGGTTGGTCGACCTTCGTCGGCAATTGAGAGCTTGATGACGATAATCAGAGGATTATCATTTTCAATCGTAATTGACTCAATATCTAGACGCTGATCTTCATAGTCACGGAGTGTGGCTCCAAGTTCCACAATTCGTGGGTTTGATATGCATTGAATCAACACTCATCATACGAATTAGTTTGATGGTAGCCGACACTGCTGAACAACAAAACGATATAAAGCCATTATCGACAGACGAAGCATATGATATTCTTTCCGATCAGCGTCGGCGATACGCTATTCACCATCTCAAACAATCAGATACAGGAGTGAGCGTCCAAGACCTCGCTGAGCAAGTAGCCGCATGGGAGAATGAAAAGCCGATTGAACAGCTGAATTCACAGGAACGAAAACGGGTCTATATTTCATTGTATCAATCGCACCTTTCGACACTCGATGAAGAAGGTATTGTCGAGTATGATGAAGAAAACCGAATAGTTAATCTTACTGACGCTGCCGATAATCTAAATATTTATTTTGAAGTTGTAGCAAACGATGATATTCCGTGGAGTATATTTTACATTGGATTGACAGTCGCATTCAGTGTACTTGTTGGACTCACATACGCTGGAGTTGGCGTTCTTCAGCGAAGTCAACTCATTATCGTTACAATTGGAATGCTTGGCGCGTATACTGCTGCAGGAATAATCCAGACAATTCAGCGAAAACGTATGGAGCTTGGTGACTCTGGGCCCCCACCAGAATTACAGTGAAGATTTTATTCAGTAGGATAATTTGGTGAAATTCAGTGAATCGTAAACGATCTACATCTCTGGGATCATGCATGTACACCTCAAGTAGGGGATCGTCATTAGCTTGTTTCAAATACTGGATTACGTCTCAATGACTGTATCAAACAGTGGTCGAAGTGTATTGATTGTGCGGTCGCCATCCGATGGTGTCATCAGATAATTTGTATTGATATCTGCAGATTTGAGACGTCGACTAAGCGTATGTAAAAATTGGAATACCTTCTGCGGGCCAAGATACTGCAAAAACGCCTGAAGTGTATGAACGCTACAAACTGTTGTTTGATTCGGGTCCTGCCACTCATCAAGTATCTGTGTGATTAAAATGCCAAGTCGAGAGAGATCGGTTTGATCAGATATCTGATGTGTTTCGATCGATTCTTCCATTCCATCACCAGATAATTCTGCAATTGACATATCTCCGGGCACACTCGCTCCAACTTTGATGATAATAATTTCACCGCCATCCCAACCAGGGTGTTCTTGACAAACACGCAGAATATCTACTGCTTCACCTGTTGGAACAAGTAATAACATATTTTGTGATTGTTGCGCTTGTAGTATGTTATTAAACCCAACATTCCATGTTTCTGGGTTGCTCTGTCCAAGCAGAAGTGCCTGTGACCCCTCAGAGATAGTACTGCTATCAGTCTGAATACTTTCAGCAGCTGTATCAGAATTAACTGATGATACCGACCGTGAGTCAATCAAGGGATCTACTCGATCGGCATTCACGGAGTTGTTCTGAGTCTGATTAGTATCAGTTGCTTTGCCAGAAGACTTCGTCTGATTAATTTTAACAGAGCTAGTTTCGTCGCGATCATCAGTCGTGATCATCTCTTCTCGTGCATCTGAGCGAGAAAGCTGATTCCACATCCGATTCGAGTCATGCTCAGAACTGTCAGTAGTAGACTCAATTGAATGGTGCGTTGAATCTGTGGAAATAGTGGAGTCGGTTTTATTATCAGTGGCGTTCTCAAGATTGGTATCACTATCAGATGATGATCCGGAGTTAGTAGTGTCAACCCTGTCTGTGACTGTTGCATCAGACCAAAGCCGATTCGCGTCAGAATCGCTCGGCACTTGTTCTTCTGAATCTGATTTAGTTGTATTTCTATCGGTATCCGTGATCAGATCCGCATTTGAGTCCGTGTTCGTACTATCTTTTGATGAGAAATCATCATCCGTATCATCGGCACTATCAATGTCATCATCGTCATCTGCTGATTCTTCTATATCTGTGTCGTGAGCAGGCTCAAACTTAGCAAATCGAGACTGTGTATTAGCACTTGACCGTGTTTCATTATCTGAATCATTTTTCTCCGTCATGATAATTTGAAAGTCACTAACTGACACACAAACTGTAGACTGTGCGACTGTTGTTCAATAATCATCAATTAATCCCGTTCTCACTTGTGTTCTCGTTTAAAAATGAATTAAAATCCTCTGGGTCATCAGCCGAGAGGTCCCGTGGTGCACCGGTAAGGATATTTGAATTGAACGGACTCCATCCACCTGGGTCAATATCATTGAACGGGGTCTCACAGAATGGACATTCTGGCGAGGTTAGCATTGAAATTTTTATTTCTTTACTGCAATAATCACAATCTGCATTTTCTATTCCCTCTTTGAGCGCCGCCTGTCTAATGTCCTCCAAGTTTTCTTGACTATTATTTATAGATTCAATCGTATCAGTATTATCCTCAATCTGGTCTGTTAATTGACTCCGACGTGTCTCAATCTTTTCTTGTCGGTTAATCGCTGCTTCAAACGCATTTTCAATTGAATCAAACTCATCATCAATCCGTGATCGAATTGCCTCTTGAGACTCCTCAAGTTCATTGATCCTCTGTTCAAGTTCCTGTTGTAACTCCAAAGACTCCTCACGTGATTCCTTGAGTTGCTCAATATTTTCTTTAATTAAATCTATCTCAGATCGTATATCACTCATTCTAGTATCACTCCCAGATGTGCTATTCGTCGCCCCACTTTTGTTTTCATTTTCCACCATGTTCACCTGCTGTTCTATGCTTTCTACGCGGTCCCGAATGCGGATCCAACGCTCGGTCTGACTTCGGCGATTCTGATCAAGTTCATCCGATAGGTCGTATAGTCGTTGCCACAACTCTTTTTCTGAGGATTCATCCGACATTTTCTTGGATCCATTATACTCCGGACCGCTTTCAGAGATACCACTCTCTGCAGATACGGACGCAGATTCAGATTTAGACTCAGACGCCAATCTTTTCGTCGGTAGCGGCTGTTGCTCGGTTTTATTGTCTTCAGAAGACGTGTCATTCTGCTCATGGGGTAACTGATTAGCAGCCGATGTATCCGCAACAGAACTTAGTGTGCGCTGCAATTCAGTACGTATCCAATATGCAGAAACAAGTTGATCGAATATTTTACCCATAGATACCTCTTCAGACTCAGCTATCTCTTCAGCCCAGTCTAAGAACTCATCGGCATCGGGTTCTATATGTTTATCTGATGTATGATCTACCATTGATATCTTACGACTGTGATCTGAGTGTTTCGATTGAGGGTATCTATTGGAGTGATATCGAATACGGATTCAACGACAGCTGTGGTCGGCGTTGCCATGCTCAATGAATTATTTCGAGCACATGTTCTGCGAGTGTATTGGCACAATAACCCGAAGCAATATATAATTAAGTGCGAAAGAGTTTTTAGAAAGTTCATATTCTCGCCATTGATTTCATAACTTAGCTAACTATTTTAGATGAATCAGTATAATTCGTCATTGAAAGTTATACGTGATATGGACATATATCCTTTTTGTCATACATTCATCATTTTAGTTTATCAGACCGATGAATTCAAAAGTAGATATTACGACGGTATCAAACACGAAATTTTGCTAATTAACAGATAAACAGGGCCTGGCAATTATAATTTTGTTGATCCACGTGATTACTAAATTAGATGATTATTTACACTAAATTATCATATTTATCCCGCACACCATATTTTCTCGGACAGTAATCTCAACTCAATAACACTACTTGTATCAACAGCGACTGAGGCATCGCTTCTATGAATAAATATAGTAATCAGACATTTGATATTTGATATTTGATTCATACAGAATAAATCGTCAACTACCGAAATAATTCTCAATATTGTCATATGATCGCGTCGTAATGAATAAAACAAGGGTGAGATCTGATTGAAGCTGCTGATGTAATCGATTCAATACATTACTAATAATTTTGAAATTTTGCACAATATTATTGCAACAAGAATATCCAATATGAAATTGTGAACCACATTTGGATAATCTACCTATCCGTCTTCGGGTTTGCCACTGCAGCGTGCCTCACTGGTGCGTATCGATCTCGTCGCGCCGTCGATAATGAGGTTCGAACTGGTCTTATGTGGTTATTTTCTCTCACTGGACTGTGGGCACTGACAACTGTAGCACGGATTGCAGTTCCAGATATGCGCATTGACATTGCACTTCGCATTGGGGGATTAGTTGTCGGTCTCGCAAGTATCGGTGCGTGGCTGTATGTTGCCTCAGCATATGCAGGGTATAGTTACCACCGAGATACGGTAAATCGTGGTTTGCTGCTTGTGGTATATTTGGCTATTGTCATCGCAAAGCTCACTAATCCGATTCACAATCTCTATTTTATTCCGGCGCAGGAGTCACTCCCGTTCTCACATCTTTCATTCAATCCGGGACCATTGTACTGGTTCGTCACAGGGATTGCATACACAGCTGTGTCGATAGGGCTGTACTGGTTACTCAAATCTGCGTCGCAGACACAAATTAATGCTACCAGATTTAGAGCAGTGCTCGTTCTAACCGCTGCACCGGCGCTTCTTGATGTGTTTGTTTACGCAAATATTATTCCCTCAGTAATTATTGAGGTGAGTTATGCACCGCTTGGAATGGCTATCTTCGCGCTCGGGACCGCGACTGTCAGTAACAAACAATTGTACTCGGTTTCACAGTCATGGCGTCGAAAAGCGCTTTCTGACATTGCGGATGCAATTGTTCTCACCGATGCAGAAGGGCGGATTAGATATTTCGGATCCAACGCTACGGAAGTATTTTCGACACTCAGTGGGTCAAAAGGGCGATTATTTGAGACCGCTGCCCCAAAGTTATACCAACTCACACACGGGAGTGGGTCGCTCATGTGGGATCAAGATGGTGCAACGAAATATTATGATACTATTGAGCGGGATATTCAATCATCGGGATCTCAATCCGGGACAGTTTTTGCATATATCGACATAACAGAATCTAAAAAAGCAGAATTAGAACTCGCTGAGGCTGAAATTGAGCGCCAGCGATTTCAGCAAGCTATCGAAGCAGTCGATCATTCTGTGTTTATAACAAACGTCCGCGGTACGATTGAGTACGTTAACCCGGCGTTTGAGAGCAATACTGGGCATGAACGCTCAACACTCATCGGTCGCTCACCAGCAATTTTGAACGCTCCAGATGCCCCCGATGCATATCCAAATAATCTCTGGGAACGAATGCAGGAAACTGACGGAAGAGAGGCAGAGGTTATTCAGCAACGTTCTGACGGAACAACATATTATGTACAACAAACGATTACGCCGATCAAATCACAAGACGGAGAAACGACCTCGTACGTGGTTATCCTCACGGATATCACGGAATTGAAAGAGCATCAACAGCATATAGAACTGTTGAGTCGGGTCCTTCGGCATAACATGCGGAATGATATGAATATCGCTCGTGGATACGCAGAAACGATACTTGATAATCCGGCTATCAGTAAAAAAGATTACACTGCTAATATTATTACAGCGACTGATGATGTAATAACGCTCGCTGAGCAATCAACAGCAATCACGAATCTAATTATTGATCCGCCCGAGTGTCAGAAGGTGAACATGAGTGATATTGTCCAACAGACAGCCGAGCGTATTTCGGAAAAATATACACAGGCATCCATTGAGATTGAGTGTCAGAAGACACCACCGGCACGAGCAATCCCACAGGTCCGCACTGCCGTGGAGGAACTAATCAGTAATGCTATCATTCACTCTACTGAGGAAGAAATTTCAGCTAATGATGAAATCAACAGAGATACTAGAGACAGTAACAACGAATTTGATACACCTGAACAAGCATTATCATTGGTATCGTTACCGCAACCATCTCAAGTCACTGAAGTGAAGATATCTGTCACAGTTGAGAGACTACCGACAGAGGGTGAAGTGGCTGTACGCATTGAAGATGAAAACCAACCGATTCCGGGTATGGACAGCCAAATACTCCAACGTGGGACCGAGATACGATCTGTTTATCATGGAAGTGGACTTGGACTGTGGTTGGTATACTGGGTTGTAATGCGGTCCGATGGAACGGTTGACATCGAAACACAAGATCCACGTGGAAATCAAATTGAGATGCGATTTGAGCAGTATTGAATTACTCGTTTACTCGTGAGTCAATATGTCTTAGATATTCATATCAGAAACTGACCACTTAAAATGAATAAAAATATACTTTATGTGACGCATACTTCGGTGCTAATTATTATAATTATTAATGTTACTTAGCCTTACAACCACTCACGAAATCATAAATAAACAGTATCTGACAGCGATACAAATCGCTTGCTAACAATTATGATTTGAATATCCAGTTCAATGTTACATACATGGAATGGCATCGACGAAAAGATCTTGAGGGTGGAAAAGAACTAGGTGTCTGGCTTTGTCGCGATGAGACAGGGACTGTCACAGAGGAACTATATGTTGAATCACATGAATATCGTGGTGGTGATTTTGACACTTACACGGCGACACCCACCGGCGAGTGGACACATCTCGGCTCATTCAAAACATCTACGGAGGCATTTGCTGCCGCTCGCAGTCACATTGATTCAACTTCTGGCTCTCTCATCACAGAATCATAATGTGGCTAATCTCTGGCAGTTGTGACTAACTGCTACGTCGCAATGATGGATCCAAAAAATGCATTACTCAGACACACTACTGTTCTTTTAGCAGTTTGTAGGCGCTAAGCCCCCGCCCCCGTCCTCAAGGAGCGAGCCGCAGGCGAGCGAGTACGGCGGGGCGGGGGCAGGGATACAGCGCCGCCATCATCTATCTTACACTACCTTACTACCAACCCACAAGACCACAAAACCACAAACGCATAACTTTAAGTTTCAACAATGTATATACTGATTCGATGAATAGACACGAAATCGAAGGTCACGAAGTCATCGACGGAGAAGTGACAGCCACTGGGAATGGAGCTCACGTTCTCGTTCCCAAACGATGGCGTGGCGCAGACGTGAAAATCGTCCGAACCACAGAATCAGACGAGTAATCTAATCCATGCACTACGCTTACGGGTATCGACTCCACTACACCCAACCGAAGCCAGCGCGAAAAGCTGGACTCTTACAGAGATACCTGTCGGCAACGGCAACTGTACAACCACGCGCTCACCGAATTCGAGCAGATACCCAACTCAGCATCAGCAGGAACACTCACCAACCGAGTCAGGCAACTCCGCGACCAGCTTCCAGACCTCAAAAACTGGTGGGACGAGCTCAACGACTCCGACCTGTACTCGACGGTGTCGCAAGCCGCTGTGATGTGATGCGATGCGATGCGGATCGAGATCGAAGACAACATTAAATCCCTGTCCCTGCCCTGTCCTGGCTGAGCTCACACAGAACGGCTACAACGTCGGGAGTCTCAACTGGTAGTCGCCGAGCGAGTTCAGGAGTTTTACTCATGTGCAGTCTGGCTTCGAGTTCGAGTTCGAGTTCGACAAGAGGAACGGCCAGACCGTCCTTTCACTCTCAGTTTCGAAACTCGTAGACATTCCAATCACCATCCATCGTGAAGTTCCCGACGGCGTAACCGTCAAAGAGGTCAGTATCAAGAAAGAACGAACAGGTGAATGGTACGCTTCGTTCGCCGTTGAGGGCAAAGGAGAACCAGCCAAGCTTGAAAACCCTGACCGTTGTGTTGGAATCGATGTTGGGATTCTCAAGTACACCCACGACACGGATGGGCGTGCTGTCGGCTCCCTTGACCTCGACCTCGACCTCCAAAACGAACGAGAGCGACTCACGCGAGAACAGCGCTCGCTGTCGCTGTCGCTCTCGCGGAAACAACAAGGCTCGAACAACTGGGAGACACAACGGTTGAGAGTGGTCTGGCCGAGTGTCACCAGCAACTCAAGCGCAAGCGACAGCGACAGCGACATGACTTCCTGCACAAGCTCTCAAACTACTACGCCACTGAGTACGACTTGGTGGCTGTCGAGGATTTGAACGTGAAGTCTATGATGGAGTCGTCTTGGAATAGTCAGAACATGATACGGCTTCGGCAGCGTGGGATACGTTCGCCACGCAGCTTGAATACAAGTGTAAGCGTGAAGGAACACATTTTGTTGAACTGAAGCCTGCTGGCACGACCAAGGATTGTGCTTCCTGTGGTGTCGAGTCAGATAAACCACTGTGGGTTCGGGAGCACTCGTGGCCTGCCTGCGGGTTCGAGATGGATAGGGATGCGAATGCTGCGCTCAATATCTTGTCTCGTGGGTTGAAGAAGCTAGGACTGGGACAGTCCGAGGCTGGAAGGCCCGTGGAGACTGCACTCGCGCTCGCTCTGTTCACCTCCTCAGACAGTTCTGACGTTGTGGATGTACAGTGCGTCGTTGAAACAGGAAGCGGAAGCGGAAGCCCCACCCTCACCCTCACCGGAGCCGCGTCAGCGGCTGAGTGGGGTGGGGTAGTTCACTGGTAATCGTCAGCATGTATAAATAAAAAAAGTATATCGACACCGGTATTTCCTTGCGGTCAAATTGACACCTGTATGAGTACGAATGAAGATACCCCAGTCGAGCAGACGAACAACTGGCCTGAACTTGTCGCAATGGTGTATGAAGAAGTGAGCGGCGGTGATGACCCGACCACGCTCCGTCTCCGCAATATGGAGATCCAGGTTCCGAGTAAGACCGGACCTGATGCAGACCATGCACATTGGACCGTTGACGGAACGATTGATCTCAATCCCCGAGAGTAGATCGAAACCAGAGTCAAAGTCGATAATACTGTAGTCTGCACGACTTGTATGTCAATTGATATTTGATATCAAATATCCATAATAAAACCGAAATATCCCTCAGAAAGTACTGTGGGGAATGATGTACAAGTCATAGTCCTACATTTTTTTGCGGTTGTGGTGGTGTGGAAGATAGTTATCCCTATGAGCGCTCTGTCGAGGTTTGATATAGAATGTCATATCGATGACCGACATAACTGAGCACTCCATCAGATATCTGCTGACGTCGCGATGCGAGCCAGTCATCAATTTCAGGAACGGCATCACTTGTCACAGTTTCTTCAACGAATGTGAGTAGCTGTTGTAAATAATATTGTTCATCACCTGTATATCTATTTTCTTGTGGATATACAACTGCATCAGCAGCATCAACCGCACGTACTGCTCCAGGACGATTACGAAGTGTATCCAAGAGATGTCGTCCCGCATGGCTATCTCGATCCGGTACGGCATCGATTGCATCGTGATAAGCCGTTTCAACAGCATCATCTGCGGGATGGTCCGGCTGAAAAACGGTTGTTCCGTCGAATGTTAGCGGGAAGTACGCAAGTCCGCCGGGACGAAGTGCATCCAAGAACACGCCTAATGCTTGCTCAATCGGGACAAGGTCCATAAACTGCTGTGCCATGAGCAGATCAATGTCATCAGCGTCTGAAGCAGCAGCAAGTGCATCATCTGTCTCAAAGACAACATCAAGCGATGATTCAGCGTCAGAGGTAGTGTTAGTATCAGTGTCAGTATCGGTACCTGATATATTACTGACAGTGAATTTATATTCAGGAGCCGTTGTAACCTCAAAGTCCCGAAATCGAAGTTCACGAGAGCGGACAGCGTGGGCATACGCAGTTAGCTGTTCGGATGAGTCAATGCCACGATATGACCCACCAATTCCCAAGTCGAGTAGTCGCGGGACCGTTGCTCCCGTTCCAGCACCGATATCGATAATTTGTGGCTCCGGCGGGAGCAATTCAGTGAGAATCTCTCTAACTCGTCGTGAGAATGACCGGTCATCAACGGTTCGTTTTGCTTCTAGATATCGAACGAGTGCATGATCAACATCCATTTTCACAGTGCCCGTGTATGACTCGCCCATGCTGCATCGTCTTCCCAGATTTTCACACGGAGCTGATCAGGCGTATCTTCACCAGCAGCAATCAGCCTCTCTGCTACACGATCGCCAAATATTCGAGAGAAATGCTCAACGCTTGGGTTTAGCCCTTCAAATTCTGAGAGATCATTCAATACTGAATCACGATATCGTTCAACAAGATCGTCAAGTATTGATTCCACTGTAAGAATATTTAATAGATACCCGTACTCACCAAGTGATTCACCGGCAAAATGGAGTTCAACTTCGAAATGGTGACTATGTATCTGTCCCTCTGGAGGCTCTGGGTCCGGCACTGTAAGAACATGTTGTGCGACAAAATCGCGCCTAACAGCGAGTTCATGTGGGTATATCTCAGTCATTGTTTTAGCGTTATCCTGTTCTCTTGCTCTCTCATCTTATCAGTATCCGTTTGTGTTAATATTTCTCTATCAGTCATGCTATGATTTCTCTGTGATTATCTCCTTGATTGTGTATCAAAGCTAGTGTAAGTCCCAAGTCAGGTCTGTTGCGAGACTGAGCTGGCTGCAGTTGTAAATGTGAGTCACACTGGTTGGTATTATGCTCATCACTAACACAGTACCCAGTTTCGTCCGCCTTTCGTTCATTTTCGCGGACATTGAAGCATATTGTCATGTCTTTTTGTGCTGTAATTGTCGCACTCAATTGGTGCTGTCTACAGACAACTGTACACGAACATAACCTATGTGTGAAAATATCATCAGAGTGTATTATCGGGTATTGTCGCGACGGCTGGGGTTTCGCTTCAGCACCAATCCACTCAATATTCATTATTATTCACCACTCGGATGATTGAATAGCCATGTCGTGTGTCAGGTGGGGCATATCTTTTCATCAGTATGTCAATAATACCTGCAGCGTTGATTCCGGTACTTCCGTTAATCGACGGTATGCACTTGAGGCATCATCAAATGAAACTCGATCGGTAATGAGTGCGTCAACATCGATTGCGTTGAGTTGGTCAATTGCGACAGATAGCCGACGGTCGGTATTCCATCGTCCCCGGAGGTCAGGATTAATCGTACTCACCTGACTCGATGTAAGTGTAATGCGGTCACGATGGAAGTCACCACCAAGTTCCAGTTCTGTTGGTTTATTACCGTACCATGATCCGACAATAATTCGACCATCATACCCGACAACATCGATTGCAGCGTTGAGTGCGGCAGGCTGACCAGATACCTCATAAACGAGGTCTGCACCAGGTGGATCATGATCATTAAATATATCATCGCATGCTGATGGATCAAGAGCACGATCTGCACCAAATGTGCGTGCTAACTCTCGACGACCGGGGATTGGTTCAATGACAACGAGTTCGCTAATTGGGAAATTAGCAAGTAGCTGTATTGTGCAAAGACCAATAACACCAGCTCCAAAGACGACAACGCGTTCACCGACGCGGGGGGATCCATCGAGTAAAAAGTTTGTCGCTGTCTCAGCGGTCGGTAATAGTGATGCGGTCTCATCGTCTAATCCATCTGGGATCGAAATAAGATTATCTGAATCAACACAAAACCGATTTTGATGCGGATGAAATGCAAATACTCGCTCATCGACTCGGTCAGTTGCTTCTTTCCCCGCTTTGACAACGTCGCCAACGGCGGCATACCCATATGTGGTCGGGTATGATAGGTCGCCATCAAGTGTCTCAAGTGTTTCATCAGCAGCCATCTGCTCGGGAACCTCTCCGTGATATAAGAGTAATTCTGTTCCAGGACTGATTGCTGAGACAGTTGTCTCAACGATGACGTCATTTGGACCAAGCTCTTCGGTTGAAACTGAATCAAGACGAACATCACGAACGTCGCTAAAGACAAGTTTGCGTGCGGTGTCCGTATCTACATCTACATCTGCATGCACGTGTGTGCCGGAATCAATATCAGAGCTGTCAGTCATGCATTTGTCCGTGTGTTACCGTCATGGTATTTTCACCACCCATATCAAGCGCGTGTATTTCAATAATAGCTAAAATTATACTTGTATTGGGCTGAATCGTATCAGTATCTGCATGTATGCACATGTTCATACTACTGGTCTTGCCAACGCTGCTGGCGGCAGTGATGTTACTGAGAGATACTGATCCTTTCATTGTCACTACTCGCCAACCCACTCAGACTCAACTGTATCGCGACCATGACCACTTTTGATGCCATCGGCTTCATCATCTGCAGCATGCTCTGCGCCGTCGGCTTCATAGGCAGATATACCAGATTCACGACATACCTCAAGCGCATGTTTTGCATCGCTTCCAGCATCATGTGCTGTTTCTCCTCGCCCGATGCCAACCTGATATTCAACGCCAGCTTCTACGCTCACATGTTCAAGGATTGTTTCGAACGTGTCATATGATAGCTGTGGACAGATTGCAATGACATTGTCACCGCCAACGAACTGGGCAACGCTATCATATTCTGCCCGAAGATGTTCTCTAAGCGTCATAACAGAGTCACGGATTGCCAACTCAGTGTCAACAGCATTGGTGTCATCGGTATATGTTCCCGTGACGTCAATAATATCAAAGTGTCCAACGGTCATCTGTGTCGACGTTGTTGTTCCTGAGACACCGCCATATCGAAGTGCTTCGCGTCGGCTAGAGTCTTGAGCGCTCCCGGCTTCTTGTAACTGTTCGCTTGCTCGACGGACTGCCTCAACAGGTGTCGTTGCCTCGCCAATACCGACACTGGCAGTCACAGGATATCGATTCCGGATCCGCTCCTGAAACCGAACAAATGCTTCCGGTGGAATATTGTTAACAACGCCGAGCATGTTATCAAAACGATTGTAGAATGCATACCCATCGCTCCGACCAACAAAGTCAGCAAAATCAGCATAAATTCGAGCCTGTAATGCTTGGAGATCTGTCTCTCGGCGTGGAGCCGGCGTAACCGTCCATGGTCCGTAGTCATCAAGTTGCACAAGTGAAAATCGAACCGTCTCATCGAAGGTGTTCGACACAACATATTGACGATGTGCCCCTCCAGATTAAATCCTCACATTTAGCTTCGGGTGTAAATATATAGGTCAATTGACCTCATAGAAGATGAATTGAGCATTATCCAATATTCAATAGTTGCACTGAGTTGCCCTACCCACCACAGTTAGTTGCTGAAACCGCTTTTTACTACATATCATCTGAATTTTCTACTTTTGAGCCGGTGACGGTGGCAGTGTTCGTGAGTATGATTACACATACGTGTCCCGTTTGATAGTATATACGCGGTGCCGCCGGCTTTAATTAACATTACTCCAAGTCGTTTCAATTGATCAAATGCGTTCTCAACGTGCTTGCTGTTTGGTCCTTGATTCATGATATCCTTGCAAGGACATATCGTGATCTCTGTGAGTCTTGACTGATCTCATCACTATTGATTACTTCGACCGGCTGTGAATTCGAGAGGAACGCAAGTATAAACGACTATACATATCCTCAGGCTTTTCAAGAGATATATCCGGCACCGCCACATTTAGTATATGAGTATATATTATCTTATGAGTGATATTGCAGTCGTCGTTCTTGACACGGTACGAGCGGATGCATTTGATCGACATTTTGGGTGGCTCCCTGGGTCGCGGTTCACGCGTGCGTGGTCAACGAGTCATTGGACCGGTGCTGCACATGCATCACTTTTCACCGGGCGATACCCGAGTGAAGTGGGCGTGACTGTTCATGACTGGACACTGTCGACGTCGGTCCCAACGCTCGCTGAGCGACTGCAGACAGCCGGGTACGATACGAACGCGTTTTCTGCAAATATCAACGTCTCACCAGCATATAATTATGACCGTGGATTTAATGCATTTGAGGGAACATGGCGTCTGTCACTCCCTGAACCAGAGATATTTAATTGGTTTCGACATATGGAAGAGAATGATGCGCCAGCATCAATAGCGTACGCAGATGGTGTGTATCAGATACTATCTGGCGAATACAATATCAAACGGTCACTCCAACTTGGCGCTACACATGCACGTCATGCATACGACATTGGAGCCGTTGACAGCGGCGCAGAGGCATTTCGAGACTATATCAGCCGCGATGGTCCAGATGTTAATAGCACTGATGAGCGTCCGACATTTTTATTTGTAAACCTCATGGAAGCTCATCAGCCATATCGCGTCCCATCGTCGCATCGCTCAGTGAAGCCATACGCAATGGGTCCAGCATTCGAAGCAACATTTCGAACAAGATTCGCTGACCCGGCAGATGCGGTCGCCGCTGGTATAGATCCAACGACAGTTAATACGCCTGAATTAACTCTTGACAGCGACCATGCAGCTACGGCATACGATGACTCGGTCTCATATCTCGCCGATGTCTATCGCGATGTCTTTGAGAAATTGCGTGAAGACTTCGATTATGTGATTACAGTCGCTGATCATGGTGAATTATTCGGGGCATACGATGTGTGGGAACATGGATATGGGGTCTATCCTGAATTACTTCAAATTCCAATGGTAATCACAGGTCCAGGATTTCCAAATACCTCGCGTGATGACCTAGCATCACTGCTTGACGTACATCAGACGATATTATCAATCGCAACTGGGAGTGAGGGCGGTGATATGAGTGAGAGCCGAGGTCGTGACCTTCGAACACACGGCAGTAGTGCACCTGTACGAACCGAGTATCATGGGATTGCGACAATGCGGCGTGAAACACTACGCAAGTGTGGATATGACCCAGCAGCAATCGATACCGTCGATACAGATTACCGTGGCGTTGTCACTGATACGGCATATGGATATGAGTCAGATGAGGGGTTCTGCGTTATAGGCGATGAGACAGATACAGACACAGACACAGATGAGCTAAAATTAGCACTACAGTCTCTCGATGACCAGATCCCAGATAATCGGTCCGAAAGCAACGCTATCGAAGTGACAGCAGCAACACGAAGCCAACTTGAGGATCTCGGCTATACTTGAGTGGTTTGTGGGTTGGCACTCAACTCATTATATTTAGTTGATATCAGAATTTAGAGACTAACGATGAGAAATCAGAATCTAATCAGTGAGAATACGTAATCGGTGGTAATATCAGTCGTCTGCAAAAACAATCTCATCAATTTCATGACGAGGATTATCGTCGTCATCATCTTCATATTTATACGTCACATCAGCGTCTTCATCCGCCGTTGCATTGTGTGACCCATCACAATACGGCTCATTATCTGAAAGACCGCATGCACAAAGGTACGCAGTTCCACCTTGTTCTTCAAGATCTTCCTCATCAAGCGGTGTCGGTCCATTTGCTTCATGTGTAACTTCTCGTGACATATATTATATTCCGCCGCCCAGACGGAAGAATCCTCCGCGGTATACAAATGACGATAACACAGCAGGAGAGTATCATACACGCAGCCAGCCTTCTAAGGTACCGAAAAGCACCTCTTTGATACTATGATTTACCGTCAAGGTATTCAGCAACGGTTTCAAGTACTTCATATCCGTTATGCCCGGCGATTAGCGGAATTGTTGTCACTGGTTGCTCAAACTGTTTTCGAGTCTGTTCTAATACCTCTTGCTGGCTTTCTCGGCGAGTGCTACATAGTGTACATGACGTATCGATATCAGTCAGCACCTTATTAACAACAATTTGATCGACATGAACCGAGGCACTCTCAAGTCGGTCAAGTAGCCGTTCAGTCTCAAGTCGTGACAATCGCTCAGGCTCCATTACAACACGAAACCGTGTTTGATTTGGATTCTGCAGAACTGTTGCAACACGCTCGATACGGGATTTCGTTGAGTCAACATCGATATCCGAAAGTCCACGCTCTCGGTCATCGCTCCCACCGGAAAAAAATCCGCTCACAGCATTTGTCACACTTTCAACCTGAGATTTCACCTGTAATGCTTTGCCGAATGTCGAATCAAGAATGTCGGGGAGTTGTAGCAGTTTAAGCGTATGTCCGGTCGGAGCTGTATCGAAGACAACATGATCCCAGGTATCATCACCAATGTATTGGCTGAACGCATCAACAACGGCGAGTTCATCACTACCAATCACATCACCAGCATCAATGCCAAAGGTATCACCAATATCAACACCAAGATTTTCAATCTCATTTGTCAACGCGTCGATCGTATCTGTATAATTATCATCAAGTCGCTGTTGCGGGTCAATCTCAGCGGCATAAAGTGGGTACGTGTCATGAACCGATGTCGGTGTCGCACCAACAGTCGTCTCAAATCGATCTCCGACTGAGTGAGCAGGGTCTGTCGAAACTACGAGTGTTCGCTCACCATGGCGGGCATCTGCAAGTGCTGTTGCCGACGCAGAAGTGGTCTTGCCGACACCGCCCTTTCCACCATACAGGGTAAACTCGGGCATTATTATCACATGGACCCGGGTGTGTATATGTCACGCGGACCAGCAGCGATGACGCGTGTATAAAATATGATGTGACTCACCGCGATGCGTCAATATATATTTTACTCTACTCGATCCTACCATTCCAATCAACTGCGAGCGTCGGTCTCTATTGATACTGTAATGAGCGTCTAAAGATATAGCCATATGCAGAGTTGCGCTTACAACACCCAGCGCACGGTCAGTGAAAAACAATTACTAGTCCAGGTGGGGTTCAATTATCGAGGAATTTCGTACACAAACATCAACGACGACGCATTCGTCGGGTGAAGACACACATTTGATTGTTTAGATGATCAGTATTTCATAACGTCCCTGCACGTTCCATTTCTCGAAGATCTGAAACGCGTTCTCTGATTTCCTTCATGTCGCCGTCTTCGCGCTTATTATCCACATGGCTGTACATTAAGCCCATCCGGTAATTGCTTCGAAGTGTTTCCTCGTTTCGGTCAAGGAAATCCCAATATAGTGAATTAAATGGACAGGCACCATCGCCGGTATCTTTCGTTTTGTAATACTCACACTCACCGCAGTAATCACTCATTTTATCGATATAATTTGCCGAGGAAACATACGGTTTGGTTGCGAAAACCCCATCTCCATACTGTCCCATCTCAACAACATTCGGCGTCGTAACCCAATGGTATGCATCAACGTATGTTGCATTAAACCATTCATTCAATTCTTTTGGATCAGCACCCCACAATGTCGCAAAGTTTGCAAGCACCATCAATCGCTGTATGTGATGTGAGTATCCGCGTTGTTTGACATCATCAACGGTTTCACCAAGACAAGCCATGTTTGTGTCTCCTGACCAAAATGCCGATGGAAGGTCATGTTGCGCATCAAGCTGGTTCGCTGAGGAAAGCTCAGGCATAGTATGCCGGTAGACATGCCGCATGAATTCCCGCCATCCAAGTATCTGTCTAATAACGCCCTCAACAGAATTCAGTGGGATATCATCGCGATTATTATATGCGGTCTCAATCTCCTGAATCACTTCGACAGGATGAAGCAAACCAAGATTGATCGAACTTCCTAATAATGCATGTGACATTGCCCAATCCTCGCGTCGCATTGCATCCTGATATGGACCAAATGACGGGATACGCTCAGAGATAAAATGATGGAGTTTCTCAAGCGCCTGCTCGCGGGTCACTGGCCAAATAAGTGAGTCTGCTTCTCCCCATGTATCGAACGTTGACTCAACCCATGACATTGTTTCTTTGGTGAGTTCATCGTGCTGTGGGTCGTATACTGGTGGTGATTCCCAGTCATCTGGTGGGAAATCCCTGTTTTCATCATCGTAGTTCCACTCACCACCAACTGGGTCATCACCATCCATCAACACGCCACTTTGACCTCGCATCCACCGATAGAACGTCTCATGTCTGAACGATTTGGTATCTGAATTATTCGCCCACTCATCAAAGGCTGGTGTTGTCCCAACAAAGAGTTCGTTCTCGACAGATCGATACTGCCCACCAGCATCCTCGACCATCTCATCAAACCGCATAGCGCTATTATAACTTGGTGAGCGCATCTGTATGAGTTTATCATCAGGATACCGTTCAAAGTACTCCGCAAGCGCATCACTGAATGTGTCTGCTTTGAGATAAACAACATCATATCCTGCATCCTCAAGCTCATCTCTGAAATGTCGCATCCCACTAAACATGATTGCAAGTTTGTCGTGATGATACGATTTTCGCTGGGCAAAATCACGCGCCTCAATCAATAAAACGCGAGATCCAGAAGGCGCCCGCGCAAGCGGACCAACATCAGGATGGAGTTGTGTGCCAAGAATCCATGGCACTGTTGTCTCGCCATCCACCTCATACGTCGGGGTGTCCCCGACCAATGGCTGTATCATTATGTGTCTTACCGGCTAGATAGCAATATTACTTATCCAAGCTCATAATTGAGAGGGTCGATTTCTAGTTTTGAACTGAGACAATATACATCTCCCTGCCGGGTAGATCCACATAATCGGATAATAAAGAAGCTAGTAACAACCGATTGAATAATGATGATACCTCAGATTATCACATTCTGATCATGTGCTGATTGATATTAGCTGTATGATAAATTTCTCGACAATAGAAGATACCAACGTCTCGCGTCATGCTCCAGGACCAAGTCCAGCAATATCAGCACTAACCGTGGCGAGTGCATCAGCAGGATTTCGTTCAGCGTCTGCAACGTGCGTCCAGTGATGATTTGGGAAATCTGAAAGTAGTGTGTTGATCACACGACGATATCCGCTGAATTCCTCTCGAGTCGCATCCCGCCATATATCACCAATGACTGTCATTGAGTCAATCCTAATCTCAAGTGGTAATACCCCATATCGTGTGAGAACACACGCAAGTCCTAAATGAAGTGCAGCATATTCAGCGGTATTATTCCCTGTTCGCGACCCAACAGGTCGTCCAACCCGACACAAAACCGTCTCATCCGGTGTTTCAACCACAGCTCCTGCCCCTGCTGGTCCGGGATTCCCCCGAGAGCTTCCGTCTGTATACAGTACAAGCCTCTCGACATCTAAATTACTTGATTGAGGAGATATGTCCATTTCGACAGACCTCTCACGAACAGCATCAACTGCTGTTCGTCGCTCAGCTGCAGTTGTTTCTGGGGCAAACAGCCCACCAAATCCAGGGATAGCCTCATCGATTGCATCAATCGCTGTTGTGATGTCGTATGCATGCTGCGTGATTACTTCTGCTGTTGCTGTGGCAAGCGGTGAAAGTGACTCAGTTGGTGGCTCAGGGATTGTGTCTTTCATTAATATTTAATTTTCGCTTGTGACTGTATGCATGTTAGCACATTGGTTAGCTTGCAGTATGACTGAACTCTTAATATATCTAAGCGACGGACGCTGTATGTTGTATTATATATTTAATTAAACAAGGGTCATTGCGGTAAAAGCTCTCGGCGAGTATAGATTCTTATATCATAACAACATCGGGTTATACATGGGTGATGATGTGACGACCTATGAGTGCTCACACTGTGGAAATCTTGGGATCGGGGATGGACCAATTACGTGCTGTGAAGAGACAATGGGAGCAATAGAAGATGATCCTGATCCTGTGTCAAGCAATCCAACACTGTCTGATCTGCTGAAAAGTGTATTTGAAATGTCAGAAACAGAATTAGAACTCTGTTTGTGCGTCATGGAGGGTGGCTCAGTAACAGTAACAACACTTGCAGAGCAAACTGAGTACGACCGGAGTCTCATCAATCGCCATCTCAACCATCTTGCATCAATTGGCGTCGTAACAAAACAGCGACGACTTCTCAACAGCGGCGGTGAGGTATACGTGTATACGCCGGTATCACCAGAAACGGTAAGAGAACAATTACGTGGCGAGTTTTATCGGTGGACCGCAGCGGCAACGACGCAACTGAATGCGCTTCAACGGGAAAAGGTAGAGTCGATCGCTGACCCCGATGAGGGGGACCCAGCCTGGGAGGTATTTTATTCAGAATAACACGAATATATAATTGAACCGGAGAAAAGACTCTCTCAGGTTATGAGATATCAGAGATAATTCGATTCTACATTTCAATTAGTTCTATATGTGTATAATACGAAAATATGGATATGAATATGCGTTCAGCATCACGTCCACTGAACTGCTCAATGTGTGATGAAGAGATTACAGATGTCGGATATGTTCCGGCAAAAGTAATTGAAGATGAATACAAACCTCACACACAGGATGCAGTCTGTGGTACATGTGGATTCAATCAAATTGGGATGATGGGGTGCGCCCCCGGGCTTTCTGACATAACTGATGTTGATCCCGATGATGAACCAGAGCAAACTTTGCTACATATTCGCATGAAAGATGATAATATCATCGTGACCAATCATAAGGGATAATATACGGCACATTAGGCGCTGAGTGTATTTTGAGGGATCCGACAGAAGACAGAGACATTCGCCAGGTGAGCTATTATGCTTAGGATCGCAGATCATCAGCAGTTGTTGAGGCGATTGTTGATCCTGATGTTAGTCAGTCATTGGACCGTCGCTGAGTCTCTAATTATATGTATCACTCAACTCAGAGACAAACGGCGCAAGATACTACCTCTAACTTACTATTTCTGTGAGATAATCATAAGAAATTCACTTTGATTGCAATCCAATTATACTTACACTAATCGGCTCTATTGAGGGGCAATATTTGTACTCATCACCTGTATAGAGTGATCACAAAAAACAGGATAGGGAATTAAAAGTTAATTAAACCTATCTTCAGACCATATCCTCAGAAACATCATAAATGACGCCGAGCACGACGCCATAGATGAGATGCCACAGCAGCGATGGAGGCGCAAAGTTTGGAAACGGTGGACTCGCAGGTGATCCGATAACACTTAGCCACACTGGCATCACAAGCGCAGCAAATCCGGCCCAGGTGATGACGCCCCACAATGCACCAATTCCAACTCGTGCACCAAGTCCCGAGAACTGTCCAAGGCTGGTGAGTGCTGCAAATATAACACCGAGAACAGCGCCATGAGAGAGATGTACGAACAATCCAAGACCAACATTTGCTGGCGGTGCAAGTGTGTATAGTGAGGGGATTGCAACAGCAAGCGTTGGTGTATTCATCATAATGATTGCAGCACCCATTACTACCGCTCCAGCGATGCCACCAATGACACCTGCTTTCCATTTACCATCAGATACGTTTGCTTGTGAGCTATTCGCAGTCTCAGCCTGAGTCGACATGTATTGATTTAGGTGAAAGTAATATAAATTATCGCCGCGGTCTCTTGAACCGTGCTGCAGGCAGCATAACATTTATTAAGCAGCTGAATACGTTAGTGTCAGGATCAACATTACATTTATGTAACATGAATGTAATTCTTCCGGGCTTACCCTTTTATCATGATATGACTGTCCACTACGCTGGACAACATATTTGAAAATAGCCATTACTATCCAAGACCTCGGCACGTAATGAGCAGCGGCTCGTCTTATCAAATGGTGTGATACTAGACAGTTAAGAAAAATGTCCAGTGTCAGCGGTGCCCTCAGTGATGACCGAGAGATTAGCGGAGCCACGAGAGTCAGCTATCTCGCGTGCATCATAGACCCTCATTATTGACCGTTCCAACTCATTGAGGTCACACTCATTCACTATCATATGCCAGTTGAAACAATCAATATAACCACCGACCACAATCAGACAGGTCAGCATAATCGCCATGGGACGGCTCATCTTGATGGTGAGTTCGTCTCGCTTCGAGCGTATGATCGGCTTGCTGATAATCTACAGGCGGAGCAGGGCGAGTGCCTCGGGGCTTGACCCCGAGGCAGTTCACTATAGTATGTGGTGAAGCCAGCAGCATCACGACGGTATTTGTTGATCAGCTAGTTTATTCCATACTGCATCACAGCAGTAAGACGGAGTTATTAATTGAAATTAATTATATTTTTTAGATATCGAATTTTGTAATTTTTGAAATTTGGCATGAAATTATCACCTGCGATTAAATATCGGCTATTGATGTAATTGCATGAGTATACAAATAGCACACACTTCATTATCACCCGTTTTCGAAATCACTCAGTATCGGGTAAAATCACAATGCCCTCGTGGTACCCACTCTAAGATATTACATGGGAACTAATACAGCAGTAAGTCACCTGCGTGGTGATGGGCGAGGATGGACACTTATCGCGATTGCACTCGGATGGGTGTTTGTTCTTGGTGGTCGGTTTCTTGTGCCTGCTGTTCTTCCACAAGTGAAAGCAACATTTGCGGTTGGTAATCTTGGGGTTGGCGTCGCAGTGACCCTTATTTGGGCAGCATATGCGCTAATGCAATCACCTGCTGGCGTGTTAATTGATCGGCTAGGCGAACAACGATTGCTTACGGGAAGTCTTCTTCTTACTGGTGGAACTGTTGTGATTCTTGGAATTGCACCAGTATTTATTATCTTTTTATTCGGATGTGGGGCATTTGGCTTTGCGACCGGGCTTTACGGACCTGCCCGAGGTACAGCATTATCGCGAACATTTCCAAATAACGATAGTGCCGCGATTGGTGCAACACTTGCTGCGGGAAGTCTCGGGTCAGCAATATTACCATTGACAGCCGGAGTACTTGTTGATACACTTGGATGGCGGACTGTGGTTACAGCATTAGTTCCCCTACTTGTGCTGGCAAGTGTACTCACCCATCGTGTTGTTATACAGACATATGTCTCAACCTCAACCTCAACCTCAACTTCAATTACAACTTCACCAGCATCAGATACGTCTGAGACGGTCTCACAATCACAGACACCATCGATTCAGAAGCTAATAACTAGTGGCGTTCGTGCGCTTCGTCACCAGGGGGTTGCTCTTGCGGGAGCAGCAGTTGCATTGATGTTATTTGCCTTTCAGGGGCTATCTGCGTTTTATGTAACATATCTAGTCTCCGCGAAGCAACTTGATCAGTCTCTTGCAGCAGGGATGCTTGCACTCTTATTTATTGGTGGTGCGGTCACACAACTCATCGCTGGTCCCATAACCGACCGATTCGGTGAACGTATTACGCTCACTACAATGACAGCACTCGGTGTCCCGGCGTTGATTGCAGTACCGTTCATTGATGATCTCATCCTCCTTGCTATTGTTTCGGTGCTCATCGGGTCCCGACTCGGAATTGCACCGGTTTCAAATGCATATATTATTGCTGTGCTCCCTGATACTGTCACGGGAACTGCATGGGGAACTCTTCGAAGTGGGTTCTTTTTATTTGCTGCTACTGGGTCGACTATCGTTGGGGCAATGGCTGGTCGTGGACTGCTTGAGGAGTCGTTTTTCCTGTTAGCAGCTATCACCGCGGTTGCAGCCGTACTTTATGCCCGTCTCCCTAATCGAGAGAACACACACTCAGACGCTGATACACACGTGTCATGACAGTAAGCGACGATCAAGCGGTTCTTAGCATTTTATAGGCGCTAAGTCTCCGTCCTCAAGGAGCGAGCCGTAGGCGAGCGAGTACGGCGGGGGCGGGGATACAGCGCCGTCATCGTCTCACGCACATTAGATTCGTGCCATCCTACGGACACACAAACCGACAGTTTTAGATTTCAACAATATTTATACTATGTCAATAGACAGACACGAAATTGAAGCTTACGAAGTCATCGACGGCGAAGTAAAACCACAGGTAACGGCGCTCACGTCCTCGTTCCCAAGCGGTGGCGTGGCGCAGATGTGAAAGTCGTCCGAACCACAGAATCGAACGAGTAATCCATACTACACCTACAGGTACCGACTCCACTCGACCGATGCCCAGCGAGAGACGCTGGACCACTACCGTGATACCTGTCGGCGACCGTACAACCACTCACTCAACGAATTCGAACAAATCCCCGACTCAGCAGGAACGCTCAATCAACGAGTGCGTCAAGTCCGTGATTAACTTCCAGACCTCAAGGACTGGTGGGACGAGCTGAACGACCTGTGCTCAACGGTTGCGCAAGCCGCAGTAATGCACATCAAGGACAGCATCAAAGCCCCTCAGGACTCAAACCAGAACGGCTACAACGTTGGAAGTCTCAACTGGAAGTTGCCAAACGAGTATCGGAGTTTCACATGTGCTCAGTCTGGCTTCGAGTTCGACAGGAAGAACGGTCAGACCGTCCTCTCACTCTCACTTTCGAAACTCGTAGACATTCCAATCACCGTTCACCGCGAGATTCGCAAGGATGTCACGGTCACGGTCAAAGAGGTCAGTATCAAAAAAGAACAGACTGGTGAGTGGTACGCTTCGTTTGCTGTTGAGAATAAAGAAGAACCAGCAAAGCCCGACAATCCTGACCGTTGCATTGGAACCGATGTCGGGATTATCAAGTGCCCTCATGACACGGATGGTCGAGCCGTCGGCTCACGCTCGAACAACTGGGGAAAAACGACGGTTGAAGATAACCGAGTGCCACCAGCAACTCAAGCGGAAGCGACATGATTTCCTACACAAACTCTCGAACTACTACGCCACTGAGTACGAGTTAGTCTCTGTCGAGGACTAGGAGTTGAATGTGAAGTCTATGCTTGAGTCGTCTGTCAGCAGTCAGAACACGATACGGCTTCGGCAGCGTGGGATATGTTCACCACACTGCTTGAGTACAGGTGCGAGCGTGAAGGGACGCACTTTGGCGAAGTCGAACCCGCAGGGACGACCAAAGAGTGCGCGTCGTGTGGCGTTAACTCAGACAAACCGCTGTGGTTGGGTGAATACTTGTGCCCAGCGTGTGGATTTAACATGGAGATGGATAGAGACGCGAACGCTGCGCTCAACATACTTTCTCGTGGTTTTGAAACGCTGGGATTGGGACAATTCGAAGCCGTAACGCCTGTCGAGACTACGCTCCCTCTGTTCATCTCATCTGGCAGTTGTGATGTTGTGGACGGAAAGCGCGTCATTGAAGCAGGAAGCCTCACGCTCAAGGAACGAACCGCGCAAGCGGTGAGTGAGTAGGGTGGGGTAGTTCACCTCCCGTTGGATACAGCAATCAGAAAATAACTGTCACTGCCATCTCATAGATTGAGCAGAATTCTAGTTGTGGGCTCCATTTCAGGGTCAGATGAAGACATTGTATAATATCACGACACCTGGGAGTATCTATAGATCAGCATTACACAGCAATAAATCACAGATAGGTGATAAGTTATATTCACAAAGCCAGGATTAATGCATTATTCCTGAAAGAGTAGCGTATATTCCACGTTATTAATATTCGACCGCATAGCAGTGTTACTGTGGGATTTTCTGTCCAGCAGATATCAGATGCCGTGCCACCCGCGGTAGCACTTGGTGTTGCTATTCTTGCAGTGAGTACCAGTGCTATCTTGATTCGATACAGCTCAGCGCCAACACTTGTTATTGCATTATACCGTGTTTTATTCACGACAGTTCTGCTGTTGCCTTTCGCAGTCTACTCACATCGTGATGGTTTTGATCACCTTTCTCGTCGCGATTGGATTGCTGCAAGTGCAGCTGGTATTGCCTTGGCGTTGCATTTTATTCTCTGGTTTGAGAGTCTAGCGTGGACAAGTGTAGCTGCCTCTGTGACAATCGTCCAAGTACAAGTATTATTTGTTGCAAGCGGTGCAACATTGTTTCTTTCTGAGCGGATCACACGCCGTGCCGGTATCGGGATGGCGACTGCACTCGGTGGAATTGTAATTATGTCATTTGGAGGCACGATTGTTGGTACACCTGTCGTTGGAGAAGCACCACTGTATGGGAATATACTTGCAATTATCGCTGCTGTGTGCATGGCTGGGTATGTCCTCACTGGTCGATCACTCCGGCAGCGCATTCCACTGGTTCCATATGTCGTTATTGTGTACTCAGTCTGTGTCGTTGTATTACTAGCGCTCACAGTCGCTGTGAATGACCCGTTGGTCGCTTACCCGCCACATGAGTGGATTCTCTTTTTTGCGATGGCACTTGGACCGGGAATTCTTGGTCATACTATACTTAATTGGGCTCTTGCGCATGTAGAATCAAGTGTTGTAAGTGTCTCACTCCTCGCTGAACCAGTTAGCAGCACGATGCTTGCAGTTTTATTATTAAATGAACTCCCGACAGAATTCACTGCGATTGGAGGGGTTATGACACTTACTGGTATTATTATTACCTCTCAGCGATAGAAAATATAGCACCACAAGAGAGTGATATCTTATTATATCGACATGACCCGTCTGGACACTGGGAATTCTGTATTAATACTGGAGTTACAGTAATTGTCTCTTGTAGCAAATATTAATTGTTTGTTAAATATCAGATTGATTCTTAAAGTATCTGTTCGTGTCTAAAAATTATGAATGGAAAATCGAAATGGTATAAAGAAATTTGCTAACGTGAGTGTGAAGACTGTCGAACAGTGAGACGTGTTATTTACTTACTCAAGTTGATGATAATCAAGTTCATGACCTTCATCAAGCGCTTCTTGAACAGCTGGACTTGGTTTATCAACTGATTCTGTCCACGTTCGCATACCACCGATATCGGCCTGCTCGACATAGATATTCTTCTGCCATGACGAATCAGCGTCAGTGTGATCGATCCGATAGTGTGCTCCACGTGATTCAGTTCGCATTGCAGCACTCCGGAGAACGGATTCAGCGACAGTCAACATAAATCCAACATCGACAGCGAACTCAAAGGATCGGCTTCCGACCGGACCGACATCCATATTATTAACCATTGACTGCACTGCTTCGAGTTCTTCGATCCCTGACTCAAGAGATGATTGATCGCGAAGCAAGCGTGCATGCTCCCACATCAGCGTTTGAATCTCTTCAAATACCGTCATCACATCGTGTTCACCATCAGCATTTGCTAGTGAATTTATTTCATTCAAATGTGGCTGGATAAGATTCTGACGTAGTGACTGTGGAATCACGTTGCTACCTGCATTTGATTCTGTGACCCGGTCAGCGATTCGGTCACCAGTGACAGTACCGTATGCAACCGTCTCAGCGAGGGAATTCCCACCCAGTCGGTTCGCACCATGGACGCCAGCCATCGTCTCGCCGATAGCAAATAGGTTATCGACGTCTGTTTCACCATATTCATCAACGGAAACACCACCCATTCCATAATGCGAGGTTGGAGCGACTTCAACCGGTTCTTCAGCCAGATCAACACCGAGATCTGAAAACCGCTCATACATCCGCGGAAGCCGTTCCTGAATGAATGATGCATCGCGGTGGGAAATATCAAGATGAACGCCATCATTCTCTGTTCCCCGTCCCTCTGAAATTTCTTTGGCAATGGCTCGAGCAACGACATCACGTGCATCTAATTCCATTTGATCAGGTGAGTATCGCTCCATGAACCGCTCACCTTCGCTGTTGTAAAGCCGTCCACCTTCACCTCGGACTGCTTCCGTCACGAGACGACCGCTCCACTCAGCCCACTCAGAGTCGTCCTCATCGACTGCCATTCCTGTTGGGTGGAACTGGACGAACTCCATATCCATCAGCGATGCACCAGCATCATATGCAAGTGCTGCACCATCACCGTTATTTTCATCATCTCGTGAAGTATGACGGCTGTATGCTGCTGCGTAACCTCCGGCAGCTAATACTACGGTGTTAGCATTAAAGACGGTGAATTCTCCGGTATCAAGATCGACACCAACAGCGCCATGCACAGACTCACCGTCGGAGATAAGCCGGGTGATCATCGTATTTTCTTCATACGGAATCTCAAGTTCCTGTGCCCGTGCCACAAGTGTATCAAGCAATGATTCACCCGTGTGGTCACCTGCAAAGGCGGTGCGACGGAATGACTGCGCACCGAAGAACCGCTGATCGACTCCACCATCGTCAGTTCGAGAGAAGTCCATCCCCCATTCATCAAGCTCGCGTAGTCGATCTGGCATCTGCTGGGTTACAGTTTCAACCTTTTCTGGGTCACAGATAAAGTGACCTTCATTGAGTGTGTCTGCAGCATGAATTGTCCAGTCATCCTCTGGATCGTGCGTGCCGAGCGCACCGTTGATACCACCACGTGCCCACGTTGTATGTGCATCGCCATGACCACGTTTCCCTAATACAAGTTGATCATCGACACCCTGTTGTGCAAGTTCAATCGCGGTTCGGGCACCAGCAGCGCCGGCACCAATAATGAGTACAGAGACATCCGTTTGCTCGTATCCGATGTCAAGATCGGACGATGACGTGGACCGCACACTTGAGTCAGACATACAATATAAGTCCGGACGGGCAGGTAATAAATCCGTCGCGCGCTTGCGATGACCTGAATTTATCAAATTTATTATTATAGTTACTCAGCAGTAATAGAATATGCAGATGGCACCAAATTAGATATCTCAAGATGCTATCTCTGACTCACGGTCAATCGTGGCACTGTTTTTGATAATGACACGATGCTGGATCATCAGATATCCAATATCTTTCGGCTATATTTGTGTCCTTCCCCTTGGTTTATTACCTGTGGTGAGCATAGATCGGGGTCAAGCCCCGTGGCTTCCTGCTTCAATGACGCGCTTTGCACCCACTTCCTCCAGTTGAGGGGTGAGCGTAGTGAGCGCAGTCTGCACAGGTCGTTCGAAAATCAAAGATTTTCGTGATCACGAGAGACTTCGTCTCTCGGACGACGTTGATTCGGAGTGTCCCGCTCCTAACTGCTTCAGTCCTCTATTGAGAATATTCTTCGCAGCATTCAACTCACGATCTTCTGTGTGACCGCACGCTGGACACGTATGCTTGCGTACCCAGACTGGCTTGGGTGTTTCAACACCACACACAGCGCATTCTTTGGTCGTTCCTTCTGGTTTCATTTTTTCGACGTGCGTGCCGTGTAGGTTGGCTTTGTATTCCAGCAAATTAATGAAGCGTGACCACGCAGCGTCTTGGTTGTTTTTCGCGTTCTGACTGGTTTCCAACATCGGCTTGACATCCAAGTCTTCGACGGCGACAACATCGTACTTGCGGACGAGCCACGTCGTGAGTTTGTGCTGGTAGTCCAGCACTTTCCGTTTGATTGTTTGCTTGGTTACTGCAACTTGTTAACGTTGTGTCTCCCAGTTGGCAGAACCGTGTCCGTGTTCTTTCGTATCAAGTTTTCGCCTTCGCGTGCATATCGGTCGTACTCGTCAGACAAATCCAGCGTGTCCACGGACAGATTTTCTGAGGAGTGGATATAGCTGGTAATACCGAGGTCAACACCAACACGACCCTCGGGTTCAATCTCACTGAGTGGCGGTTTCTCTGGTGTGTTCTCGACAGTCGTCACGAGTGAAACATACCAGTCGCCAGTTGTCTCCTGTTTCAGAATCACTTCGTCAATTTCGTCTGCATCGGGGACTGTGCGCTCTGCGCGGATTCTGAACCAAGCCAGCCAATCTTTTCGAGTCGGAGTCACACGAATCGGTCGTCGCCCGTGTTGTTATCTACGTTGAAGCGACTGGACTGATTGTACGACACTGACCGAAATTCACCTGCACCCTGCCATTTCAGACGTCCGACATCATAGCCTTCGTTTTGACGTTCTTGCAGCGTCTTAAGATCGCTGTGAATTTGACTTATCACTTGTTGTATGGCGTGTTGTGACTGTTGGGCAAACGTTGACCACTGGTCTGTCCAGCCTTTGAGTTTGCTGTGTTGGTCGTAGTCGGATGGTCGGTCGCTGTAGTCACTGCGATAGTAATCTCGGACAGCGTGGTTACGAATCTGCCGAAGAATATCGATGTGTCGCCACGCTTCGTTAGCCACGTCGTCGGACAGGCATGCGCGGAAGCGAAGCGTGTGTTCCATTATTGTTAGTCAATTTTTTCCACAGTGAGCTTCAATTGCTCTCCTTCTCCCAGATCAAGCCCATCTCGGACTTCTTCTGGAATTGTTACTTGCCCACGTTCTCTGAGCTTTGGTAGCATTCCATCGAACTCATTATGATGTATTCGTGCTCAATTGTAATACTAATTGTGTGTTGTCGGCTTCAACCCCGGGCAGTCGCCTCGAACCGCCTGCACACCTACTTACAACTCGCCGTTGAGTTTTTGTTCAAAACACCGTGGACACAGGTCAACCTCACCAGGAAGCAATTGAAGCTCGGTATATGACCGATCACACTCAAAACAGATTGTTTTCATTCAAAACACATTGAAGCTACTCGTGTATAGGTTGGCTGGTCATACATGTCCGGCAAGTACAGAATCAAAGTTTCAGGAATGGTTTTTTACCGTATGTTTAAGCAGCTTATTCGTGACATTCGAGTATGAACCTCTGTGTACTTCCTGACACCGAGAAAATATATCAAGGACACTGAATTTACAAAAGTCATAGTCCTTGCAGATGTTGATTCAAGCGCTTGGTGGGATAGACGACAGTATCCGATGATTACAAACTTGATTGAACATCTCGTCAATCTCTGTGTATCCTGTATTAGCAGCAATTGTTAGAGTTACCAGTCATGGTCAATATATGCCTCCTCCTTATGATCACTCACCAGATTGACAGCTGCTTTCGCGCCATCACCTATTGCGACTGCTGTCTGATACTCCCATGTATTCGCTAATCCAGCAACGTATATATTATCACTCGCTCGGTTGCCAGCATCGGTCTGTATGTGTTTTTCCATTGTGAACTCTCCCTCTGGTCCATCAGTATATTCGATTTCGTCATCCAATGGAGCAAGTAGATCAAACCCATTCGCTGTTGCAATGATGACAGCTTTGCTTTGATATGAATCATCAGATTCTGTCGTTGCAGTGAATGGTCCAGGCGTATCCTCACGACTGAGACGTGTTACTGTTGCCTCCTCAATATTACCGTCAAATTCCTCAACCCGTTCACGACCGGTCTCGATAATCTCATCACCTGCAATCCGCTCTTCCGTGAGAAGATTCTGAATTTTATCTGTATTACGAACGAGTGTATCTCCATTATCTAATACAACTGTCTTGAGTCCAGCTTTGGCGGTGAATACAGCAGCCTGGAGTCCAGCGACGCCACCACCTATAATAAGCACATCGTGCATATACTATTACACCGTTCAGACGTCCTATGTCTTCCCCATGCCATCGAAGTCGCACTATCTGATGGGAACATATATCATATGATCTCTTAGTTTATGAGATGCTGATAATTATCAGAATCCACTTGCATACCCCGAGATATCTCTGAGTGCGCAGCTCCGGAAGTATCTTTTTAGACATGAAAATCGCCTTCGGACATCGCTGAGATTAGTAGTGGCTGGAATAACTCTATTATTGGCATCTTTAGTTGCGCAGTTGGTGCTGCGACGACTGAAGTTCCCTATCTCAGGAGCGGCTAGCGTTATTACAGTTGGTGATAACAGTAATCATGTGTAGTATTCTCGTGGTTATTATCCGGTGTATTGACCAGCGAAAGCTTTCAGATTGCGGTTTAATCCCAACGATAGCACAGTGGACACGAGAGTGTGTGATTAGAATACTTCTCGCTGGAGGATTAATTATCGCAGTTGCGATGAGTGGTCTGTGGACCGATGCTATACAGATTACGGGCGTGCTGACCACGCAACCCGAGTCCCGACTTATCGCTCTACCATCTGATGAAACACCGATTTCAGCCAATACTAGGTGGAGTCCCCTTCCTCAAGGAAGCGAGTTTAGTCGCTGAGTAGCGAGGGGAAGGGACGAAACCGTTTCCCATCAGAACAACAAGAGTTGTCTAATACGAAAACAGCCTAACCTGTAATAATCGGTAGTACTTCCATGAGAGTACGATGGCATCAGAAACTGAGTACTACCGTCGAACCGCTATCACACGGCTCGACGGACTTCCCAACACGACACGACCACGAGCTACTCCCAGCTACTGTGAGCGAGTGGTTCGACGGGTGCAATATTGCATCCAATCTCGCATGGGAGAATAAACACACTCAGGCTGGTGTCAGAAATATAGCCACAGACACAGTGCAAGCAGACACAAAACTGGGCAGTCAGCACTCGATTCTTGCCTGTCACGAGGTTGCAGGTAGCATCCAATCCTGGATTAAAAAGCGGAATAAATCAAAGAGAGCAACGCAACCTTACTTCACATCGAAGTAAAGTCTATCACGTATGAGAAACATACGCTCACCGTGTTCGCTGAGAAAGAGCAGGTGTCGTTCACCGTACTTGGCAACCACTCCCATGCGAGGGCAGAACTCGCATCACCAAGCGACGGAGATGGCTACCAGCACCAGTATTAAATGATGAAGGCTGGGAGCACACGGAGAGTGCGCTGCACTATAGGAACAACGAGTAGTATTGACCTCGGCGCCACCCAAATCGCTGTCACCAGCACTGCTCGCTTTCGTAATGCAGGCAAGCTTACCCACGCCCGCAGAGAGTTTGAGAGGACTCGTGGAAACCTACAAGACTGTGGCACGCAATCAGCTCACTGAACACTTCAGCAAGTGAGTGGACGAGAGGACGAGTACGTGAAGCACGTATTGGACTCGGTAGCAAACGGAATTGTCGAAGAAATGGAATACGAGTGTGACGGCATCATTTTCGAGAAACTTGATGATATTCGAGACCGTCTCCCATACGCTGACTGGCATTCGATGTGGGCGTTCCGCACGCTTACGCAGTATGTCGAATCTAAAGCCGAGGAAAAAGGTATGTTTGTGGATACGGTGAATCCGAGGAACACTAGCAAGCGGTGCAACGAATGTGGGAGTATTCGAGACGATAACCGTCATATCAAGACGAGTTCGAATGTCACAGATGCGAGAATCAGAATCACGCCGATTATACCGCAGTAAAGAATACTGCGGAGTTGTATCTCCTTCGAGATCATCAGCCGTCTCGTGGGAGGAGCAGAAGCATCAGTCAATATGCTCTGAAGTCAGGGTCGAGAACGCCAACGCCGAGCTGAGAGAGACACTCTCAGACCGCTTCATCCGGAAGGCTGGAGTTGGAGTTGGTTAGAGGAAGAGACCACTGACAGACCCACCCTATCTTCTATCGAGTGAGGGTTCACCAAGCGAAGTAGGGTGGGGTAGTTGACTCGTAACCAAATTGTTCGCAATCCTAATCTTCGTAATTGGAGTTGCTATCTCAGAGGAGGTCATGATCCGAGGCTATCTTCTCCCGAATATAGAGAATGGTCTGACCATTTTATCTAAACAATATGCAATGCTCGGAGCAGTAATTATCACAAGTGGACTATTTGCACTCTTACATTTATCAAACCCAAATGTATCTTTTTTTACCACACTGAATACGTTTCTTGCCGGTGTCTGGTTTACTGCAGCATACATTTTTACCCAACGACTTGGATTAGCGGTCGGTATCCACCTTGGAGTCTTTTCTTAGGAGCTGTTGGTCTACCGGTAAGTGGGTTCTTACTCCCAGCTACACTCATTGACCTCAAAGTAAGTCGTCTTGATTTGTTATTTGATAATAGCTACGGTCCAGAGGCTGGGCTGATTGTATCTATTGCACTAATGACAGGAATCATAATCGCTAGTCGATACAGACAATACTCACATACTAATTGATCACCTAGATTATCTATATGAGATTTCGAGGCACTTGTCATGCATACGCTATCGTATAAATCGCATAACTGAGACTAAGAGCAAATGATGGTATGCTGAGTCAGCACATGACTGTGTTATTAGATCTCACCTCACAAAGACGAGATGCTGATATATGGGCATACATATGTACTAACATGGATGTTCTGCAGCAAACGTATCATCGAGTAGACGATTGGGTACGTAGACTCTCTCGAACCAGATATGCGGTTCTTGTCGGCGTCGTCTCAGCAGTTGGGGTCTGGATCGTCTCATTATTTACGAACAGTTTGAATTTGTTTTATGCCATTGCACTCGGCATATCAAATATCCTCGTCTTTTATTGGTTTAATCCCTAAACGGACAATTGTCCATATTTACTTAACGAACTATAATTGTCAATTAAATAGTCATCTCAAGCATGAGACCAGAACAGATGTGACCGCGGATTAATTCAAACATAATTCAAAGCTGAGTCAGGCTTACAATTAAAATTGATATAAACAGTTAGTTTATTTCAGGCGTGCTATCATTCATTTTCGGATTTTTTGTGTCCGAATTCTTTCCAACAGTGGTCGCGTAGATTCTGTTACTTCCGTCTTTGCTGAGGTATGGGATGTCAACTGTACTATCGCCAACAACATCTCCTGTGTTTCCGATAGCAGACGCCGCATTGGTCTGTGAAGGATCACTAACCGTATCCCTGACTGGTCACATACTCTAATACCTACATTCGACTGTGAGGGCTTGACCGCAAAGACGAGTTGCCCGTTATTTGCTCCAGTAGAATCGGATTTGACTGTAAGTTGCTGACCAGCATCAATTGAGGTCACATCGCCATTGTATTGAATCCGAATTCTGTCAGTAACCTCCACAGTTTCTTTCGGACTCGTCACAACAAAGAACGACTGACTTTCGCCTGGAGGGAGTGGTGGCAATGAGTTGTTAACTGTAAGCTTGGTCGGTCCACATTCAGGTCTTCTTAATTAAACTGTCTGCTTCTCACCGGTCGTCACCGTGGTAGAATTAAGTAGGTTCTCAGTCTGACTCTCCACTATGATTTCGTGCGGCTCAGTTGGAATAGAACTCGGATCCATGCCGGTGAGTTCTATAATATATTATCATCACTCTCAGTGAAAATAACGCTTGGACGATCAGCCTCAATATTTCTAAACGCATCTGAATCGAATGCAGCGGCACCGACGCCAGCAATGATAAGCAGAATCGCGGTGCGACGTGTATATGTCCCCAAACAGTAATTTACACGGTTTCAGTATCTGAAGAGGTCACGTCTTCGTTACCCTCTGCACGTTCGGTATCGTGGGTGCACTGACATCCATTCTGATCAAGAAATGTTGTTGGTGACCACCGCTCACCACAGTGCTGACACGTAACCCGTAGAGCGACATCTACATTGTATGAGCCATCTGTGACGACATCGTTTCGAACCCACTGTTCAATATTATTTGTTACAATAGCTCGGAGGCGATTTGCGAGCTTCTGGATTGATTCAAGACTTGCCTCTGGGCGATTAGTTGTTTCCTGAGACTCTCGAGATATGTCTCTATCGCGTTTGAAGTAATTATAGACTGATTGATATGATATCAAACTTGACTCGAGATTATCGATTTTAATCCCTTTATTCTTGAGATTCTGCCGAGTCTCAGTTCGCATTCCTGCAGTGACATCATTATCAGTGAGAAGTCGACGAATATTTTCAGCCTCGCCATCAAGTAATGTGAATGAATCATCAACCGCAGCGTGAATAAGGCGATTATTTACTCGATCGGCTAAATCTCGAAGACTTTCGCGTTCATACCCATCTTCTCCAAGCCATCGAGAGACCAACTCATCACCCAAGCCTTGAAGATCATACTCATTGGCTATCCGTTTGATCTTTGATCCTTGACCGCCGCGGCGAGATGCGGATGAATGGTTTTTTCGAATTTGCTTGCTCATCTTCATGAAACATATATACAACAAATAATGGGGTTGGTGTGGACATATGACCATAGTATAACATATTTTATACTAACTCGAGCTTTCACCACAATAAATAGGGACCATGATCAGATATCGGAATATTCAATTTAAGATGATTTTGATTAACTGACCTCAGGTACACCAATATGTGAATAATAACCATGTTTTCACATTGACTGTGACTTTTCTACGACTTATCAATTGAAAATATAATTAGATCTTCTAAATATGTCCCCGAGCGTTGATTATACCTCTTTTATCAAACTCATTTGGCGACTAAGCAAGGGTATTTGCTTCATATTTGTATAAAATAAATCTATATTAGATCATGAATCTATATTTCTTTGGATACAATGATACTTGATCTATTAAATTGAAAATAAAACAATATATTAGCGATAATACTAATCGGAAACTATGATTATTTAGATATTAATATCAAATGTAAAAATATCAGTACTAGGATTTATTTATGATGTAAATCATAACAAAATTGTAATGCCTGAGACTAAATTTGAGGTTGATGTTGACAAGCCCCCTGATGAACAGCCGGGTCCAAACCCATTCAATAGATGGCATCCAGATATCCCGGCAGCTGTCGAGGCAGATCCAGGCGAGACGATGCGCTTGGAGGCGCTTGACTGGACTGGTGGGCAAATAACCGATAATGACAATGCCAATGAAGTTCGCGATGTTGATCTCAGTCAGGTTCACTATTTGGCAGGTCCGGTACAGGTGAATGGTGCAGAGCCAGGGGATCTACTAAAGGTCGATTTTCACGACATGGGTCCGCTTAATAACCGATGGGAGTACGGGTTCACTGGAACGTTCTCACAGCAAAATGGTGGCGGGTTCCTGACAGATCACTTCCCGAGAGCAGCTAAGTCCATCTGGGATATCAATGGATATCAGGTGTCCTCCCGACACATTCCAGATGTGAAGTATGAAGGAAAAATCCATCCAGGCTTAGCCGGCTGTGCACCAAGTGAGGAGCTACTTGCGGCGTGGAATGAGCGTGAACAAGAGTTGATTGACAAACACGAAGCAGACCCTGAGTCAATTCAAAATCACCCAACCGGAGAGCAAGAACCCGGAGTTGCCAACCCACCGACGCCAGAAGGAGCTTTGATGGGAGAGATGGAATCAGACAAAGCTGAGGTAGCCGCAGAGGAAGCAGCACGGACGGTACCGCCCCGTGAGCATGGGGGTAATCACGATATTAAAGACCTCTCGATTGGTTCAACAGTGTACTTCCCGGTGTATGTTGAGGGAGCCAACTTCGGCATTGGTGACTTCCACGCATCACAGGGTGATGGTGAGATTTCATTCTGTGGTGCAATCGAGATGGCTGCGTATGTCGACGTCGAATTCGATCTTGTAAAGAATGGAATGGAAAAGTTTGGAGTTGAACATCCGATCTTCGAACCGGGTCACCGAGGTCCAAACTTTGAGAATTACGTTACTTTCTGTGGCTATTCAGTTACTGAGGATGGAGAGCAGCGGTACATGGACTCACACACAGCCTACCGTCGTGCCTGCTTGCAGGCAATTGATTATCTTAAAGAATTTGGGTATAGTGGTCAGCAGGCTCTGCATATTCTTGGCACTGTGCCTGTTGAGGGTCGACAGAGTGGTGTCGTAGACGTACCCAATGCGTGCTCAACGCTTGCACTTCCGACCGGTGCTTTTGAGTTTGATGCATCACCAGCGGGTCTTGAAGAGAATCGAGCTGATCGAGAGGATCTCTGTATCACTGATGACCCGTTGTAGGTTCTAACTATACACCTGACCAGCGATTAACTCATATAATTTTATTATATTTCAAATGTCATCACACACAACACAGCAAATTGGCGATTACTCGAGGGTTGAATCTCCGAGTGAGATGATTCTCTCGGCTACTAGTGCTCTTTCCTCGGCGGTTCAGACAACGCTTGGTCCAAACGGTATGGATAAGATGATAATCAATGATACTGGTACAGTCGTTGTCACGAACGATGGGTCATATATCCTCAAGCAGGTGGATATCGAAAATCCAGTAGGTCGAATGCTGAAGCAAGTCGCTGAGACACAGGCTGATACAATTGGGGATGGGACTACAACGGCAGTTATCTTAGCCGGTGAGTTGCTTCAAACAGCAAAATCACTCCACAACGATGGTATACATCCAACGAAAATCATCGATGGATACACAAAAGCAGTCAATCATGCCAGTCAACAACTTCGTAATTATGGAATAAAAGCTGACAGTGGAGACAAAGCACGGCTCAGACAGGTTGCTGAGACTGCTGTCACCGGAAGGTGGGATAGTAACCATACCAGGCAGTTCGCGGGTCTGGCGGTTGAGGCGCTTCAGCATATCGACTTTGACACATCACGTTTAACGCTCAAATCCTATCCTGGAGGTGAACTTCAGGAATCTGAGCAGATTGATGGACTACTTGTCGATATTGATACTTCCTCAACATCTATTGAATCAGTTGGAACGACGACTGGAGGATCTCTCATAGAGCCGGCTGTTGCGATGGTCAACGATGAGATCGGCATCGAAGTCCCAGATTGTATTGAAGTGACCAAGTTACAGAGCACTGAGCAGTTGAGTGAATTGCAATCACATGAGGAAAGTCAGCGAACGGCAGTTATCAAGCAGATAATTGATCTGGACGTTGATATCCTCGTGTGTCAGAAATCGATTAATGAACGAATTCGCAATCGGCTCGTTAATTACGGTGTGCTCGCAGTCGAACGAACTCGACAAGACGAGTTTGATACGATCGCGCGCGTGACTGGGAGTTCACCAACACAATCGGTGAGTGCTCTTGAGCAGGATCGGGTCGGTCATGCAGAAGTGGTTGAGCAGCGAGCGATTGGACCCACCTCGGGAGTTATTATTCGTGGCTCAACGAATGAAGCTCAGAGTTCATTATTACTTAGAGGTGGAACAGACCATGTTTCCGGAGAAATCCGACGAATTATCAATGATTGCATTGATGTTGTTCGGCTCACAGCTCAAAATGAGCTTTTGATTCCTAGTGGTGGTGCTGCCGCGGTAGCGCTTGCCAGCGATATTTCAGATTATGCTGTAAGCGTCTCTGATCGGGCGCAGATTGTGGTCGAGGGTTTTGCAGAAGCGATTGAACTCATTCCAGGTGTGCTCGCACAGAACGCCGGCAGAAACCCGATTGATACTATACCAACGCTCCGGCGAAGACACCACGCTGGTGAGCACATGATTGGCGTTGGTCCGGATGGTCGTCCAAAAAATATGATCGATGCCGGTGCTGTAGAGCCGGCGATTGTGTTCTATAGCGCATTAAAAAGAGCAACCGAGGCGGCATTGATGATGCTCCGTATCGATGATATGTTCATGACGGAAGGTTCGGATACTCACGGTGAGCGAGGCTCTCCTCATGGGGAATATAACCATAGTGGACAAACTGGTGGTGGATATCCCTGGACTATCAGTCATTGATCAGACATATGTGAAATTTAGTGGCAAATATTCACCTTGTCCTACTTGGGTAGATGTGGATTATGAATCCTCTAATTAAAACGGGCAGTGGATCGCACGTAGTGAAGTGCCTCGGGGACAAGCCCAAGCCCCGACTCCGACGGCTTCCTGGTTCAACGACGGAACTTACAAGAGGAAGTCTCGGTGAATCAGTCCCAGAGCGGTTCGAGTCTCCACAGGCGTCTCTGTGGAGGCTCCCACTCTGGGTGAGAGATGATCCTTCGAGGGCCTGACCGTCGTGTGTTTGGACTGTAAGCCAGGACAAGTGGCCATCATATTATGATGGGGTGATCGGTTATTCTTAGCTGTTGTGGTTTGGAAAATAGTGTCGGCTTCATTCACGATCACGTGGCATTCGCCTTTGTATTTCTGTAAATTAAATATGTGTGATTAATATGGATCGCTCATTCTAATTCATAAGTTAACAGCATCAATTTCTGATTAGTCTGTTGAACTGGTGATATATCTTGCCTGTCAACATAACTCTCCTATTTCAGATATTGGAGAAATACTATTAGAGTTCGCAAACCCCGGTATGTCCTCTTTTGAATGCAAAAAGTATCAGTGTACAGATATCATGCAGATAAGATGATACACGGTATCTAAGTTTAGAAGCGCATGCAAGTATAGATGAGTTCCACGTTATTGGCTCCATCTATAGTTTCAACAGTAGGATTTCGTCTTGAGACTGCTGTAACTATGCTTATATTAAGATGAGTGAATACGGTGATGTAGGCTATTTTGTAATGACCGGTTAGTCGCCATCGGCTCACTGAGCGTGTTCAGAGGGGTTCAACAGATATCTTAATGACTTAGCCGGTGAATAAACGGGCAGCTCACGCGTCAAATCCGTTTCGCCTGAGAGCCGCTGCCAACTCACCGTCAGGGTCTGCAGAGAACTCAACTAGTGATGACTCTGGTCGTGTTGTTGTATATAGGTCAGCGTCAATATTATCCGGGATTTCATTTGCGTGCGTCTCTTCAACCACAGCAACTGTTATTGTCCGTTTTGTCTCCGCATCATCTGTCTCACTCATTATACTATACATATGAGAAAGCAGGGTATTACTTTTTGCATCTTTCCCCAGGAAATTAAACAGCTGGTCCAGTTCCTTCGAGTTAAACATGTAGATGTAGATACATCCATGATATCATCTCAATCATAATCCAGCACAAGTATGTAAAATCATTACTAGATATGATAGTCAAACTGTGTCAGCTGAGATCATCGCATGAACTAAAGGCAATATTGCTCCGTTTGGGATTTGAACCCAAGTCCTTGCCGTGAGAGGGCAAGATGATTGGCCGGACTACACCAACGGAGCTTGGTATATGAAAGAAATTGTTGGGATAAATAAAACCATTCCGTTTTAAGAAAATCGCATACGCAAAGAGCGTCACATTACGACTTCGCTGGAAAGATACATATGAGTCCTACACCACCTGCAATGCGAACCATGCCACTTGAGATGACACTCGAAAACCGGACAGCAGTAATTACTGGTGGAAGTTCAGGAATCGGTGCAGCAACGGCGAGACGCTTTGCTGCAGCTGGTGCCGATGTTGCATTACTTGCCAGACGCAAAGACCGCCTCAGTGAGCTTGCCGAAGAACTAACAGCTAAGCATAATACTGAGACGCTTACCATGCCGACAGATGTTCGAGAGGTAACCGCGGTTGAGGCGGCGATTGAGGCAACTGTCGAGCGATTCGGTGGGATTGATATTGCTGTTGCCAATGCAGGACTTGCCCGCGGGAGTGACGTTGAGTCAATGTCGACAGAGTCATATCGAGCAATGATGGACACAAACGTTGATGGAGCATTTTTTCTCACAAGAGCAGTGCTCAATCATCTTCGCGATAGTGAGGGAACACTTGTCTTTGTTGGGAGTTTCGCGGGTGAGTATCCGCGACCATTCAATCCAGTGTACGCTGCTTCAAAATGGTGGATCCGAGGGTTTGCAAAAAGCGTCGCTGCGCAAGTTGGTGACACAGGAGTCGGAGTTAGTGTTATCAATCCCTCTGAGGTTCGCACAGAATTCGATGTCGAAGGAAAACAGTTTAGTGATCGATTCGAACAAGGTGAGGTGACAGAACCCGAGGAAGTCGCAGAAGCTATTACTTTTGCCGCCGCACAAGAATATTCAACCGTTCAAGAACTGGATATCTATCGTCGTGACAAATATACTGAATGGTGAGCCGTCTCAGGATTTAAACAGAGTCTTCGTTGGAATTAGATAGCAGTATTATCTTTCTTGTCAGTCAGATATCAGACAAGCACGATCGTAGAAGAGTTACGTCATAGAGCCGATATGTAGTATAGATACGACTCTTGTTGCTTTTCAGTATTGTTAAGATTCGTCGTTACCCTCATATTCCGCGAGAATAGGCTCGATATCGCTGTCACTGCGGACCCGGTATCCATCCGCATCAACAATGCCGACGCATACCTCAGACGCAGTCAATTCTGCATCAGTCTCTAATAATGTTCGGACGGCGACATCAACACCATCACCAACAGTAAGATCCTGATTCCATTCTTCCTCAAGGAACGTTTGCAGTTCATCACGACCATTGCCGATTGCCACTGCTTTCCATTCTTGTGGCGCACCAGATGGGTCCGTCTCAAAGAGCCGTGGGTCTGGGTCAGATTTACTTCCGTCGATACCCGCAATAAGCAGTGCCGCACCGAATGGACGTTTTCCACCGATTTGTGTACTCTCTTGAATCTCATCAGAGAGTTCACGCGTCAGTGCCTGAACATCCATCGGTTCACCGTAGCGAAGGCGATTCCGCTGTGCAGCTGTTTGCGCATCATCGATGAGTTTCCGCGCATCTGCCACATGACCTGCGGATGCAGCTCCGATATATTCATCAAGTTTATGTAACTTCTCAACGCTCTCGGCTTCCATCAATGAAGAACTCGTTCGTCGTTGCGCTGCGATAACAACCCCATCGGTCGTTCGGACACCAATACTTGGCGCTCCTCGATTGATTGCTTCACGCGCGTACTCAACCTGATATATTCGTCCATCGGGAGAAAACAGCGATGTACCACGGTCATACGCCTGCTTATCATTACGGTTCATAATGGATTATTAATATCCCCGGACAAATAAAGCCACCACCGTCACACGATGTTACCGGAATCGGTGGTGAATCTCAGTTAATGAGCCTATCTTATCTTAGTACTTGAGGAGTAAACAAAACGGTGGCTCATAATCATATGTATCAAAAAATAATAATTTCCTCTATGTCCTATTGCATGTTACTTTCCGCTGACGTAGATCGTTCATATGTTACAAAATCAAATTTCTCGTGACTTTCACGGGTTACTTCTTTCCATGTATTGTGATCCCACGATGGGAATCTCGTGTCTCCATCATATTCCTCATGTAGCTCTGTCAGGCGTAATCGGTCTGCAACTGAAAGAAACTGCTCGTAAACACCACCGCCGCCTGCAATATAGACAGTCCTAACACCACGCTCACGAGCATCTTCTGATGCTTCATGAATTGCGCTTTGGATAGAGTGTGTGAGGATCGCACCAGGCGGCATATCACGTGACTGAGATGAAAGAACAATACTAGTACGCCCGGGAAATGGTTCACCAAGCGCATCGACGATCGCCTCGTACGTTCGACGACCAAGTATAACGGGATGATCCATTGTTCGCTGTTTGAACTGTTGAAGATCGGCTGGGATGTGCCATGGCATCCCTCCATCTCGACCAATAACGCCGTTTGCTGCAACAGCAGCAATGAGTTCAATATCAATATCAGCGTTGACTTCAATCGCAGTGTCACGGTTGGTATCTTCGTTATTTTGTGAATTTGATTCGCACATGTGCGAGTGGTTACTTGAGTTGAGATCACTCATTATTCAGCCACCGCAAATCGAATCGCTGGCTCAGGATCATATCCACTAAGCTGAATATGTTCAACCCCAAGATTATCTAACGAGACATCATCAATCTCAATCCGTGGTTTTGATCGTGGTTCACGTGCACACTGTTCGAGTAATCCGGGAGTATGATCATATCCCGATCCATCCGATGGCTCTGAGGGCGCGGACTCAATGAGCCATTCACGAATATCGCGATATTCAGCTGGGTCATCAACAGCATCTAGACGCGCTTGGAGAGATTTAATTGTATCTTCCTCACTGTACCATGCGCCGCGATTACCCGTTCCGCAGTAAATGTGTGCATCAACAATAGAGTGTGCAAATGTTCCTGGAGTAAGTCCAGTTTGCTTTGCAACGACCGTGGCAAGTAGGGAGTACGCGGCAATATTGAACGGTATTCCAAGAGCAATGTCGCCAGACCGCTGTGTGAGATGAACGTTTAATCGATTATTTTGAACATTAAATACAAACGTATAATGACACGGTGGAAGCGTTGAAACAGCAGCATTCGCGGGATGCCACGCTGAAACGACAATTCGTCGAGAGTGTGGGTTCTTTTGTAATTGGTCGATTGCATATGCAAGTTGATCGAAGGTTCCATCATCGTTCTGCCAACGATGATCTTCAACTGGCCATGCTTCACCAGGTAACTGTGAGTCCGCTGACGGAATGGGATACCGTCGCCAAAACCGACCATAAGCAGTCTCAAGACGTCCATCATCGTCCGCCCACGCATCCCAGATGCTTGTGTCCTCACGGAGTGAGCGGATATGTTCTTCACCAGAAAGATACCAAATAAATTCAGAGAGAAGTGAGTTCCACCGAGACCCAGAGAGATCCTTTGTCGTCAATAATGGGAACCCATCGCGAAGGTTGACTGTATAATGTTGACTAAACGAGGAGATGGTATCGACACCGGTGCGATTCGGTTTATACTCACCAGAGCGGAGAACATCAGTGACGAGGTCGCGATACTGGTACATAAGCTATCTATAACTATGGCTTTCAGTTATCTGTATTGATTGTTGCGATGTATAGTCCATCGATGATAATCACAGTTGACGGTGCTAGTTTTAATTAAATGTGATAGAATAATTACTCAACGATATCTAATAACCCTCATGTTATGTGAACAGAAAAACCGAAACCATCAGCGATTAGATGTGTAGTATGATACAAAATATAGCCAATAATATTCAAGCATTTACTTCAAACGCGTTTCTCGTCACCGGAGAGACGACTGCACTTATCGATACAGGGGCGAATTTTGATGTTATTTCCCGGATCCAAGAGTATACCGAACACATTGATCGGGTGTATCTTACACATACGCATGCTGATCATATCGAGAATGTCCCGTCAGTCCGTGGTGCATTTGATGTTGAGACATGGGGATATGATACAACACAAGATGTCGTCGACCATGCGATTCAGGACGAAGAGACACTTCCGATCGGGGATGAGACATACATGGCACTTCACACGCCAGGACACAAACCTGATCATCTTTGTTTATACGCCGCTGATGTTGGTGTTTGCTTCGCTGGTGATCTCATTTTCGCTAACGGTAGTTTCGGACGAACCGATCTTGAAGGAGGGAACCGCAAAACACTAATTCAAAGTATCAACCGATTAGCGGACACAGTGACCGATGATCTCACTGCGATTTACACTGGACATGGTCCGGCGATCACATCACACCCACAGGAAGATATCAATATGGCAGCACAGGCTGCCCAAATGCAGTAAGGTGTCTTCATATTTTTAATCATATTACCGATTAATAAATACTTCAGTAGAACATGAATTATGTTCAATAATTAGGTGTCTGCATTGTCAGGAACTGATGCGGTTTCTGTTTCACGCCTGAGTCCAAAATAGCCTGGTTCATCACCAACAGGATCATTGATGACAAGCTCATCAGCATGCTCCATGAGCCATGGAATTGTCCATGCGACAACACGCTCCTCGGTTTCAGATGGAAGGTCAGCGCCTGGGTCTAATCCTTGTAACAGGCGAGCTATCTCATCAACTGTATACATCAATTCAGCATCCAGTATCTCTGCGGGTTCGTATAATTGATATGGATACAGTGTCTCAAATGCATCCTTTGGTCTGGGCATATGGACACTTACTTCTGAATTAACGTGAATACCTGGGGTGACGTAGTCGGTGGGTTTTCAATGGCTAGATAATACGAAAGATAATAATTGTTTCATTCCACCCGTTCGTCCTGACCGCTAGCACAGGTCACTTGTAGGAGTGTGTGAATCAGGATACGAGCTATTATCACAATGAAGATACAGCGACAGTTCAGCGCTACCATACTACCCACAGCCGTTTATGAGCATGCGGGCACAAGCTATGAATAGATATGTTGAGCTCTCTAATTCAAAAATTTCAGTATAAACGTATCGTATGACTGACTCAGCATCGATTATTGATGACTACATTGGGTATTATGAGTGTCAATGCGGCAAGGGATTTCTATCCGAAGCAGACGCCCGAGATCATATTCAGCAATGTTCAGCAATGCCACACGTTGGTCCAACGCAGAAGTAATATAATAAGTCGTGAAATAACGAGACGTTAGTTAATTTTCTGTAGATATTGTTATGTTTGTGGATATGTCACTCTCAGAGTGACACGGATACAGCAAAAAAATATAGGATGTTATTCGTCGACGGGCTCCAGCTTTGACGTCAATATAGCCGCGACTTATTCGAAGAGCTCAGTAGCTTGTGCGTACCGTTGGCTTGGCTCTTCCCAATCAACAACCTCGAAGAATGCATCAACGAAGTCACCACGAGCTGGACCGTAATCATGGTAGTATGAATGTTCCCAGACATCCAGCGAGAGGACCGGGTGGGCACCCCAAAAGGCACCTTCATCATGATTATCAACAACAACGTTTCGCAGTTGGTTTGAGAACGAATCGTACACTAAGAGTGCCCAACCGCTTGCATCGCCCGCAGCAGCTTCAAACTCGCCTCTCCAAGCGTCATATGATCCGAAATCCTCCTCAATTCGGTCTCCAAGGTCGCCCGTCGGCTCATCGCCACCTTCCGGTGACATACATTGCCAGAACAAGTCATGGAGAAGATGACCAGAACTGTTATGAGTGACATCGCGAATGGCACCTGCAGACGATGAGAAATCGTTCGAGTCACGATTCTCTTCAAGTTTCGCCTCAGCGTCATTCCACCCGTTTACATACCCTTGTTGATGGGTATCGTGATGCCACGTCAGTACCTGTTCAGACAACTGTGGTTCGAGCGCATCGTATTCATATGGTAATGGATCAAGTTCATAACTCATAATCAATCAGCCTCTAGCATATATTGTGTGGTGGTTAGAGTTAAATCTTGAGAGTCACGTGTTAACATACTTCTAAATAGATACCGTTACCATACCGATCAAAGGGTGATACCTGACATCCTCCTCCGCGTAAACGCGGAGGAATCCTGAGCGTGAGCGTGAGCAGTAGCAGTGGAGAGGAGATTGCAGGGTTGCAGTTCCATTCCACCGAACCGAGCCTCAACCCGGACCCGGCACGGTGAGATGAGAATCCATGTGCATGTAGGATTCACGGACTGTGGCGAGTAGAGTGGGACTGCTGGCGATGGGAGTGCCAAGCCCCGTCCCCGGTACTCCTATCCTCTCGTCCATCGTGTTCGGACTCCCACAGTTGGTTGTGCCGTTGGGAGTCCGGCAGACTTCGACAGACTTGGAGTGACTGTCTGTGCTGTGTGCAAGCAGTCGGGCAGGGCACTGCATCGATTCAGTCTCGGACACCGACCCGACCCGACCCGACCCGACCGGTCACCTGAGTGGGTCCGATTATTGTCTCATTGCTTGGGGCCGACAGGCCGCCATCGGAGGATTGACTGGAATCGCTCGGTTCCCAGCCTAATTCCTACCCATACGCGGAACTGCCTGTCACTTTCAGTGACGGATTGTGAACTCTCAGAGTGGCTCTCGGAGCGGAGATTGACTCCGACTCCGAGTTCGAACTGTCGGATCATCTATCCTATCCTATCCTATCCTATCCTGTCCTGTCCTGCGGCTGAAGTCGCAGAGATTCTGCTTGAGTCTGTATAATTCCCTTAACCGTTCCGAGCAGTGTTTTTGATGCTTGGGCATCTTACTCTAATATGAGCGATCACGAAGCAACCGAAGAATCATCTCAGGAATCAACTGATCTGCGGGATCGGAACGTACACGGCAAACCGCTCCAACCATGTGGGCGGGATCCCGATACAGGATATCTTCGGGATGGGCACTGTCGAAGTCTCCGCCGGGATCCTGGTCGACATGAAGTGTGTGCAGTGCTCACACAGGAGTTTCTTGAATACAGCAAATCACAGGGAAATGATCTCACCACACCACGTCCATCATTGAATTTTCCCGGACTCAATCCTGGCGACCGGTGGTGTCTGTGTGTGCCCCGATGGGCTGAGGCACACGAAGCGGACTGCGCACCACCTGTTGTTTTAGATGCAACGAGTGAGGATGTTACCGATGATATTTCACTTTCAACCCTCGAATCATATGCTGCTGAAGAATGGGGAGATCTACCATAATAGCGATTCGGCAGATGATCTGTTGAGTGCTGACTAGTAATCAGCATATCTATACCGATCGGCTTTCACTTGCAGCGATTATGCATCACCGCGGGCGGTTTCAAACATCTCAAGTGCCTTCTCACGCTGTTCGCTATGATCAACAATCGGCGCAGGATAATCCGTATCAAGCCGTGCGCGCTCAGTTGGTGAGAGTTCATGCCACTCATGAATTGTTTCAGCAGAGACTTCTCGCAATTCTGGCACGTGCTGTTTGATATATTCTGCGTCAGGATCATATCGCTCACCCTGGGTCATTGGATTGAAGATTCGGAAGTATGGTTGAGCATCTGTGCCGGTTGAGGCTGCCCACTGCCACCCACCATTATTATTCGCGATATTATGATCAGCGAGATGTTGTCGAAAGTGACCATACCCCTCGCGCCAGTCAATGAGGAGATCTTTCGTCAAGAATGATGCAACAATCATGCGAAGTCGGTTATGCATATACGCTTCAGATTTTAGTTGTCGCATTCCAGCATCAACGATTGGATATCCAGTCTTCCCCTCTTTCCATGCCTGTAGTGCTGCTGGATCATCGGCCCACTGTATTTCGTTCTCATATGTCTTGTAGTTCTCAGTGACGACTTCTGGATTGAAATACAACACATGTGTGTAGAACTCCCGCCAGGCTAGTTGTGACTGAAACTCCTCAACTGATTCAGCTTCAGCATCCGTTATTCCATCAGCTTCTGCGGCAGCAACAGTAGCAGCATACACATCACGAACACCGATAGTTCCAAGTGATAAGTCCGCAGAGAGCCGCGAGACCGCATTGCGCGATGGGTAATCACGGTCATCATCGTATCGGTAGATTCCATCATCGCAAAACGTCGACAATCGGTCATGAGCCGCATTTGTTCCTGCTGGTTGAATGTCTGCAGTTGGCTCCTCAAACCCGAGCGAATCGATTGTCGGAAGTGAATCTCCTGTCGCTTCATCAGGCATCAAAACATCAGCCGCCGGTGCATCAATCGGCGTATCCTTGTCTCGGTCACGCCACTTCTTCCAGAAGTACGTATAGACTGAGTATGGCTCACCCTTGTTTGTTGTAATTGACCCGGGTTCGAAGAAGATTGCATCACGGACCGACTGGTGTGCAATATCACGTTCTGTGAGTGCATCCGCAACCTGTTCATCTCTAGATTGTGCAAACCCAGAGTACTCACGACTCCATACGACTCGGTCAACGTCATATTTGATTGCGAGCTCCGGAAGTACTGATGCAGGATCACCACGCGCAATCAGAAGATCAGAACCACGGTCACGATACCATGAACGCAGTTCAGCTATTGAATCAAGCATGTACTGAACGCGTGCATTTCCATCACGCTCAAGCTCATCATCGTCAAAGATGAAGACAGGAATGACTCCATCCTCATCGGATGATGACTCATGTGACACAGCGCTCGCAGCCTCAGCCAGTCCACGGTTGTCGACACCACGAAGATCACTTCGGTGCCAATAAAGTTGCATAGTTGTTTAATGGATGTCAGCGGATTCAACGTGTCGGTATTGGAATTGTCTCGATTGCCCCCCGACGGTTATCTAATATAGCGAATTTCTCTCCACGACGGCGTTCAAGTAGCTCAAGTAATCGCTCAGCCCACACGAGCTTTGCCGATTTTTGTTCAGTTACGGTTGTATCATCAAAATCCCAGCCGACAAATTGGAGTGATTCTGCGTGCAGTGCATCAGCAAGGAATGCGGCTCGATCACCATCGGTGAATCCACCAGGGTTGCTGACTCCATTGGATGGTGCTGCTTGTGTTGTTGGGATCACAGCATCTCCAGCGAATGTTGGCACCAGATTGCGTATTGCATCGACATTATCTCCATGTGCATGCACAGCGACTGGAGTTCCTTCATGTGTTAGTGTTCGAGCGGTGATTGGATTTTTATCAAGATCAGTTACCATTAAATCAACATCGTACCCTGCTGTGCGGATTGTGTCCGCAGCGGTCGATGCAGCGATAATACGATCCGCAGATTCGACATGCTCGACTGTCTCATCCAGACAGGGTGCTGCGCCGACAATTGCGACCGTGTCACCACTAAATCTCAGCTGGTCAAATGAGTATGGTGAGGATACTGTTGCAAGGATATCTCGAGCCTGCTGGTCTGCTGTCCGGTCGTATCCAAAAGCAGCCAGTATAGACTCATAGATTGGCTCCCACGTGTCGAATGACAGCCCGATATCTACAGTGGGCATGGATTTCTCAATAAAAAATATGGACTAGAGTGGCAACAAGTACCCCTACCCGACTGCCCCTCCAGTACCCAATTCGTTGATTCCAATCGTCGTGATATAAGCTTTCTCGTACAGCACAGCAGTAATTGCTGTGTTCTACGTAGACGTTGTTTTCTCTCAATCATCCACATAATCACGATTATCATCACACACTTACTGGCTAATCTGTCGTGTGATATTTGTGAGTATCTTTGTGAGTGCTGAATCATCGATTGTAGTGGCAATTGTACGCAATGCAGCAGTCGTTCCGGTGAGAAAGACAGCAGCTGGTGCGGAGTCAGCATCCGCGCTCGTTTCCATATTGGCGGTGGACTCAGTTGCAGCGAGGACAATCGCCTCTGACTCTGTTGTGGCGGTATTGAGCTCAGTCATCGCGGATTCTGATAGCCCGACGATTTCGAACGTATGGATGGCTGATGTATTAATAATGTCAGCAGTGTGGTCAATATCAAGTCGATTTAGATGACGAGTTGCTTCCGATGATGTCGTCACATCAAGTTCTTCAGCGGTGATACGGGAGCCATCGTCAGTGGTGATACGGTGACACGCACGCTCAGGCGTGAATGTATCCCCAATCAATGCTGCGTCACGTGTTTCTGCGACATCATGTGTTCGAATAACGTGTGCACCACGTTCAACTGCCAATGAGGTGGCTGCCAATGATACTGAAAGTGCCTCCTCAGTTGAGCGGTCAGCAATAGAGCGAAGGAAATTTTTTCGATTAATCGAGACAAGCATAGGTCGACCATGTCCCCGAAATTCACGAAGCCGTCGAAATGTTTCACGGTCATCTGCAAGGGTCTTTTCTTCAGACCATCCTCCGAAGGCAGGGTCAATAATAGTTTTTTCAGTGAACCCATTCTGCGTAAGCGCCTCATATATCTCATCGACATCCTCAATTGCGCCCGGTCGTGTCAAATCAGGTGGTGACGCCATCTTTCCGACGGCGACATCGTATTCTGAGCAGACTTGCGGCATTTTTGGGTCGGCAAACCCACAGATATCATTCACCATATCAAACCCTTGAGAAAGCGCTGCATCTGCAACTTCATGATATCGGGTTTCAATCGAGAATACAGCATCCCCAGAAACACTTTTGATTGTCTCAATAGCCGTATCAAGTCGTGTTAGTTCCTGTTCAGCAGAGAGGACATCAAATCGTTTATTTGCAGACTCAAGCCCGATATCGACAATGTCAGCACCCTCATCAATCAGTTCAGTATCAACATAACTGGCTGCTGCATCTGGTTCGTGAAACACACTTGGATCATATGGCGACTCCTCAGATATATTGAGAACACCCATGATCCGTGGAGGAGACTCATCACCAATCGACAATCCAGCTGCGTCGACTGATCGCATACATATATCTCGAATGGTAGCTACATATCAGTTGTTACGATATCGCCGACAGCTCGAAGAATAAATATTAACAGACTATGCCAGAATGTGGTTCTGAATCAATTGACGCTGTTTTTATTTGTGGGTATGTTATACGAGTTTAATGAGCAAGGTCAGCATCGGACTCCGAGGGTGGCGCTTTGAGGAGTCGGAGATATTCACTGAAGAGGGTGAATTCCGATCACTTTCTGAGATTCCCGATGATACACGACAACGACTTGTTCGGTTGACCTATCTTCAGGGTGAGCCATGTATGGCGTGTCATTCTGTCTACGGCGATGAGGAGAAACACCGATCCAAAGAAGCGACGATTGTCTACGGTGAGCCAACGTCAGAGGTACTTCTATGTGGCGAGCATGAGGCTGACTTTCTTTATTGGTTCCGCGAGATTAACAATGCAGACACTGCTGGAATAGACGACGTTCAAATGGTGTTTATGCAGTGGTTTGAGAACGGAAACCGATCTCCCGATGGCTATGGTGGGCTCGAGCATGTTGTCACAGACCCAGATTCGCTTCCATCACCACCAGATGCTGATGAATTAACACGAAGGTTGAATGAAGAATATGATGGAAAGCGAAAGCGAATTGATCTCCAGACCGGTGAAATCTCATGGATCGATGAAACTGCCGATACGACTGATGATGAATCTGATCTTGATTTCAGTCGCGACTATCCAACCACATAACCGTTTGTATGCCATCAGAATCGCAGAATATTGTGGTTGTTGTCGTTGAGCCAGAAACACCGGGCAATATTGGAACAATCGCCCGTGCAATGAAGAATTTTGGACTAACTGAGTTATTACTCGTCGACCCTCCACCGATTCCGGACGGAAGCGAAGCGTACGGATTTGCAGGGCATGCACGGGAGGACATCCTTCCGAACGCAAAAACAGTGTCGTTTGATACTGTTGTCAATCAATACCATACAATTGGGACAACCGCAATTACCGCAGAGGATAGCCGCCATCATATCCGATTTCCATACAAAACTCCGTCTGAAGTGTGTGAGGATCTTCAAACTGTCAAAACAGAGACTGCATTGATTTTCGGACGGGAGGGAACTGGACTCACTAATGATGAACTGGCTCGTGTAGATGAAGTATGTTCAATCCCAGCAAGTCAGTCATATCCGGTGTTGAATCTCGGGCAGGCGGCAACAGTGCTATTGTATGAACTGCGATCAGTGACACTTACAGAAACACAGCTCCCTGATATTGAGCGTGAGCGTGCTGATGAAGCTGATATTGACCGATTTTATGAGTTCTTTACTGACTTTCTTCACTCCGTTGAAGGGCGTGAGCACAAACGAGAGAAAACAGCACTAATGCTTCGACGTCTGATCGCTCGGGCACACCCAACAAATCGAGAGATATCAACGCTGCTTGGACTGTTTCGGCGAGCAAATGTCCTTCTGGGAGAGCAGACGTACGGCGGGTCAGACCAAACAGACAGTAAAGACGATGCTACCGATATTAACTCGATACCAGAAGATATCATCAATGCGGCTGTTGAATTAACCTCATCACAGCATAAGGAGAGTAAAACCCAAGATGGTAGTGATAGTTCAATAAGCGACCCATCAGGTTCAGGTTCAGGTTCAGGTTCAGATTCAGATTCAGACTCAATCGATAATGTGAGCGGAGAGTCGAATGCAGAAACGTCTGCGGATACTGATACTGATAATGTTTAATCTCAAGTTATACACTCATTGTATCGTCGAATCATGTTGATTAAGAGTTTTTGAATAATCTGTTGATATATCGAATATCTCACATTTTATTTTGGATCGTCTCACGAAGCACATCACTGACGATTTCGCCATCAGCTTTCCCTCTTAATGCACCCATTGCCTCGCCCATGAGTGCTGAGAATGCAGCCATGCCTTCCTCATCAACCTGCTCAGCGTTTCGTTCAACGACATCTGTGACGGCTGCACGGACTTCTGATTCGGAGACCCCAGAGAGTCCGGCTGCTTCGACCGCGTCTTCTGCTGAACGGGTTGGGTCCTCTGTAAGCTTTGTAAGCACCGGTCTAACGCCTTCTTTTGCGAGTTCACCATCCGAGACAAGTTGCATCAGAGAAAGAAGGCTATCATCATCCAGTGTCTCAACTGCGACTCCATCTCGACGAAGTTCAGTAAGTGTTGCAGTCAATAACCCAGCGGTGAATGTTGGGTCAATGCCCATCTCAACAGCAGTTTCAAATAGCGGCATTCGGCGTCCATAAGCAATCTGCTCTGCAAGCCCTGAATCAAGATCAAGCTCAGACTGATAACGCTCAACGCGTTCAGTTAGCAGTTCTGGAGTTTCAATCTCATCAACATCAAATGTTACTGGCGGAACGTCAGTCTCTGGGTACATACGTGCTGCTCCCGGTAGCGGTCGAAGGTATCGTGTGGTTCCGTCATCGTTCGCATCGCGTGTTTCTTCAGGGACGCCAGATATTGCGTCTGTAGCCCGTTCGGCAACCGCTACTGCTGCTTGCTCAGCCGTTTCAGGATCTGCAGCAACCATTGCAACGGCATCGTCTTCTCCAGCATCGACTGCTGAATAAAGCGCATCAAGTTCAGATTCACTGATACCATATGCAGGTAGCTCATCCGTATGGAATATTCCACCAGCACCATGGCGACCAGCATGGTCTGAAAGCTCCGTTCCAAGCCGCCGATCTGGTTGGAGTTCCCGACCGACAAGCTCATCAAATCCATATAGCGGTACCGCAGCAACTATGCCATCATCAGCAAGTGTACTCGTGATTACTCCCGAGTCAGTGTCCGTAAACACCGCTGAAACATCCTGTATCTCACCAACATTGGCATCACGACGGGTCAGTTCCGCTTGAATATCAACGAGCGCAACCTGTCGAGCGACTTCTTGACGGACAATCTCATCAATCTGATCAAGTGCCTGTACTCCTTTGATCTCAACACGGGCTCCATCAGCAATCGAAACGTTCACGTCCTGTCGAATTGTGCCAAGCCCACGCTTGACAGACCCGGTTGACCGAAGTAACATACCAATCTGTTCGGCAGCATCTTGCGCCTGTTCAGGGGTTGCGATGTCAGGACGTGTACCAATCTCAACAAGTGGAATACCGAGTCGGTCCAATGAAAAAGTCACCGCATCATCACGCTCCTCAATACGCTGAGCAGATTCTTCCTCAAGTAAAAGATCCTCGATCCCCACTGCTCCAGCGTCAGTCTGAATCTCCCCATCTTGGGCTATAAGTGTCGAGCGCTGGAACCCGGACGTGTTTGACCCATCGATGACGAGTTTTCGCATCACATGCGCTTGATCAACCGGTTCCATCCCGAGAAGGTCAGCAATCTGAAGAGCGACGTGTTGTGCTTCCGTGTCAAGCCGGTGAGGCGGCTCTTCATCTGCCTCAACAAGACACGTCGAATCGTAACCAAGATACTCAAATTCGCGCTTTACTTGACTCTCCTCAAGTGCCGCCTCATCAAGCTCACCAAGTTCACTCGTTGTTGGGTGGAGATACCGAGTGAATGAATAACTCGCTGTCTCAGGTTCACGACTCCGTGTTGGACACCCACAAAATAACTTTGTTTCAGTATCGAGCTGTTGATGAATCTCTAACCCCGCAACAAGACCAAGATCGGCGTAATCATACTCAGCGTCATCATCACCAGTAGTGGTCTTCTGAGAATCCATATCACTATCAGCTGAGCTGGCAGTCATTGTTTGTCTATCTACACTAGTAGAATAAAAAGGTTCAATTGGAGCGATTGGGATACGTAGGACTAATTCAATAAAGAATATTCCCAATAAAACCGCCAGATAAATTATCTATTCAACAAACACGAAGTCCATCGCCAATGCCACTGCCCTGTTCACACTCGGGGCAGACATAATGCCAGCCGTCATCAGTTGCCTGACCCTCAGGAAACTCCGCTCCGCATCGTCGACACTCTAACTTATCCCGTCCAGTCTTGCGTTCATGCTGTAATACAGGCATAACTCAGATGAGTGAAACAGCCAATATTAATGCGTCGGTATCTAGCCGCATAGCGTCATGTGAGCATGTAACAGTATAATTTGTGATGCACAATCAGCGTGTTCTGATATTTTTTACAAGCTGACACGGCGAATGCCATGGGGCTTGACCCCGAGGCGGTTCACTGCGTGTAGTAGATATTACACTATTCCATCATATATCATGATCTTATAATTTTCAGTACCACTGATAACCATCAGGTGTCCGTGGCATCCTCATTGTCAGTATCTGGCTGATTATCATCTTCCCCAAGAATTCCGCGATGTGTCATGGTTTCTGGGTCAAGTACCGTATCGGCTTCTGCGGGTGAGAGGTACCCTTCTTCAATGACAATATCGCGGACTGTAGCGTTCTCTTTGAGCGCTTTTTTTGCGACTTTGCTTGCTTTATCATAGCCAATCGTTGGATTCAATGCCGTGACAAGTGCTAGCGATTGATTAACCTGTGTCTCACAAACCGTCTCATTTGCTTCAAGCTCAGCGATGAAACGCTCGGCAAATACGGTTGACACATTTGAAAGTAACATCGCTGACTGTAGGAAATTGTGCGCAATAACAGGCTTGTATAGGTTCAAATCAAGTTGACCTTCAGCAGCGCCGGCAGCGACAGCAGCATCATTGCCGACAACTTGTTTATGAGCCTGACTAACTGCTTCCGCGATGACAGGATTGATTTTTCCAGGCATGATCGAACTTCCGGGCTGATTTTCTGGCTGATCAATTTCACCAAGCCCATTGCGTGGACCTGATGCCAGCAATCGGAGGTCATTAGCAATTTTATTCAATGAACCTGCAACAGTCCGTAATGCACTATGTGCTTCAGTCATTGCATCATGTGCTGCTTGTGCTTCGAAATGACTGTCTGCTGGTCGAAATGAAATCCCTGTTTCGGTGCTGATATACTCAGCTGCTCGCGTCGGGAACTCAGGGTGTGTATTTAATCCTGTCCCGACAGCGGTCCCGCCAAGTGCAAGTTCGCTAAGATGATCAGTGACTGCTTCAATCCGTGATATCCCTTTCTGCATCTGGGTCTGGTACCCACTAAATTCCTGACCAAGACTAATTGGTGTTGCATCCTGTAGATGCGTCCGACCAGTTTTAATCACATCATTAAATACCTCAGCTTGTGAGGCAAGCTCCGATTCAAGTATTTTTAGAGCCGGAAGTAAATCTTTCTCGACTGCCTCATATGCAGCCACATGCATCGCTGTCGGGATGACATCATTTGAGGATTGTCCAAAGTTAACATCATCATTCGGATGAACGGCACGTTCACCGACTGATTTATCAAGGATCTCCGCAGCACGGTTCGCAATGACCTCGTTTGCATTCATATTAGAGGAAGTTCCTGACCCAGTTTGAAAGATATCGACAGGGAATTGATCATCGAACTCCCCCGCAATAACTTCGTCTGCTGCTGCGATGATTGCATCGGCAGTGTCAGTATCGATTAGGTCAAGATCGCGATTTGCTTGCGCTGCTGCTTTCTTAACGATGCCGAGTGCACGAATGAATCGTCGACCAAATGTAATCCCTGATAAGGGGAAATTCTCGATTGCTCGTTGTGTCTGTGCCCCCCAGTAAGCGTCAGCTGGAACTTGTATTTCTCCAAGACTGTCTCGTTCGACTCGATGATCGTCTGCCATCGGTCGTTCCGAGGGAAGCCGAGCGCGTAAAACCCGTCGATGTTCACTCGTCCCCGAAATATCATGTGTGAAGAATCTATTATTTTCTTATATGTGAAATTAATCGATAAACGTCCGAGTGAACTACCCCGACCTACTCAGCCGTCAAAGACGGCTTTCTTGAGGAAGGGGTCTTACCCTCGAATTTAGATAAAACGATTATAATTAGACTGCAGGAACAGTGAGATAGTATGACTCAAGTCTCGCCAACAATCGGTTTACTCAACGGATGCCGTCTGGTCATACTCCTCTGGCGTGTATGTCTTCATTTCGAGTGCATGAATTTCGGTTGTCATCGCGTCATCAAGTGCGTCATAAACTAACTCATGTTGCTCAACAAGTGATTTATTCTCAAATGTCGGTGATATGATAACTGCCGCAAAGTGTGCGTCCTCATGATTTTCATCCGGGGTCCGCGGTAATGTGACGGTTGCTGTTGCGTCTGGTATCTCCGATTCAATCTGCGCTTCAACTTCAGTTGAATCCATATCTATAAGATACACAATCCCCGTGAATAAATACCACTCCTGAGGACGTTGAATAACTAATACTTCTATGACAACTCATTGACCTCCTCCACACGGCTGAACGTGGGATTCCCCGTTCCCGATGGGGATATTACGGTTGCGCGTTTCCTCGGCGGCTCAAATACGCTTTCGCGTGGCCAGCCTCACAGGTTGCCGCCCAATTATGACCGATGGCGTGCGTTCCAGCGCGTGTAGCCCGGTCAAGCGGGCCTTCCAATCTGCACATGACAGACACGCATAATGTGGATGGTTGGTTCTTCAACCGACTGGGTCACACGGTTCGCGTCACCCAAACTGTTACGCCGTGCATGGTTCTCCCTCTCGGTGACTGATGTTTTCTGCCGCGTTTAAATCCGCGTGTCGAACGTATCCACACGATGGACACTCGAAGCAACTCCCATCACGTCCAGCGTATTCACCGCACTGACTGCACTCTTGACTCGTATTTTGTGGGTCGATTTTCTCGACACGAATGCCCGCTTTCTCAGCCTTGTAGATGATGAACTGCTGGAGTTCAGAGAACGGTCACGAGTGAACACCATGCCACTCACTGCCGTCTCGGATACCTTCCAAGTCTTCGAGCTTGATGACTGGATTGGTGAATTGGCTGGCGTACTCTACAACTCGGTTTGAGAGGGTGTGATTTGCGTCTTGGATACGGCGATACTCCTTGTTACCAACGTGGTTCCGTGCGCGAAGCGCACCCGCTTCCTGTAGCGAATCACGAAGGGAACGGTAGTATCGCCGCACGAATGTGTATTCGTTGCCACTGACGAGGAACGATTGAGCACTCCCATCGTCTGGCGTAGCGGCGAGAATGTAGTTATGACCAACATCGACACCAACGTGAGTTTCCTCACCACTGGTATCGCCACTGTCGGTGACAGTAAACGACACTTTCCACTCGGGTCCTTCTCGCCACACGCTCAACTGCGTCTTCGCTGCATCACCGGTGAGCAATGCGTCAATTGGGTCTTTGATGCCGTCATAGACGAGACGTGGATTGGCGTGTCCCACAGTCTGTGATACACGGGAATCCGATAACGACAGACCCAGTCTCAGTGGTGTGGATTTCCCAGTTCTGATTGTTGACTTCGATGGGTTGCTCACTCGTGTACTCAACAGACTCATCATCGGAGTCACTTTTCGCTGCTCGTATTGCTCGATTTTGGAGTGCTGAGTACAGCGGGTTCTCAATGTTACCAGTCGTGATGGATGAGGAGAGCGACCCGTCATGCCAGCCATCGACAAGCCACCGTTTGCACTCCCGCAGAATATGGGTGGCCCGTTGCCACTCTTTCTGACGGATGTGGCTTGGATTTCGGAACGTCGTTTCAACGCTCACCTCAATCATCAAATGTGTAATCAATTATCGAGCGTTGATACAAATATCGCTTCTTGGCTGGTGGAATATCCAGCCGTGGCTACGAGCGTGGAGAGATTCCCAGTAGTCGGCTTCATCCACTGTAAACGGGTGGGCTTTCGCCTTGCTACTGCTGTAATCGTCTATGATCTAACCCAGCGTATGCAAGTTTAGTTGATATGTCATGTCCGTGAGTCCTGTACAAACTGTAATGGCGGCGATTAATTATACCCAAAAATCACTCCAACTACAATCGCGGCAGTCATGACACCCACGCCGAAGCTGCTGATACGAGCCATCGCTCGGCGTGAGTCAGCCTCATTCCAGTCAGTCGCAGTTTCAAGATGGGTCTGCATTGCTTTTATTCCCGGACCAGCGATGATCGATGCTGACCACCCAAGCGTTCCAAATCCAAGTGCAAGCGTCCCAGCGAGGAAAACGGTATCAGCGGCCGTTGGAATACCGATAACAGATGCACTCACAGAGACACAAATGACGCCGAACACACAGCCAACAAATAACGCGCTTCCAACGAGCCGACTTCGAGCAGTAACTAATGGGTGTATTGACATTATTGGGCTGATTTGAGAATGAATCTAAATAATATGAAATAGTATTACATACAGAGGTACTCATATGCGTCGTTGAGTCTACGGATTTTTTATCTAAATTCGAGGGCAAGACCCCTTCCTCAAGAAAAGAACGGAATAGCGTGGAGTGAGCGAGTAGGTCGGGGTAGTTCACTCTATCTCGTATAATGAAATTGTCATTGTTCCGGTAATACTCATCAGTCAATTGCTTCGCGCATCCGTGGGTCAAGCGCATCACGCATCCCATCGCCAAGTAAATTAAATCCAAGCACAGTAATGGCAAGAAACAATCCTGGGAAGAAAGACATCCACCACTTTCCTGTCAATAATCCATTTTCAACTCCTCGAGAGAGCATCAGCCCCCATGAAGGAGCGCCTGCCTGTGCGCCGAATCCAAGAAACGAAAGGGCAGCAAGGTCAATGATTGCAAGTCCAAAATTTAGCGTTGATTGAACAGTAATTGGTGCGATACAATTTGGTAGAATATGTCGAATGAGAACCCGAGGGTCGTGTGCACCGAGTGCAACTGTTGCATCGACGTATTCATCCTCAAGAACTTTCAGTGCCGCGCCACGAACAACGCGCGCAAATCGTGGCGTGTACACGAGTGTGAGTGCGAGGACGGCTTTCCAAAGACCAGCACCAAAGATAGCGACGAGTGCAAGCGCAAGAAGTAATGATGGAAATGCAAGGAGCATGTCCATTGTTCGCATAATGATATTATCAGTAACATCATCATAATATGCGGCGATGATTCCTAACCCAACCCCTAGTGCTGTCGAGGCACCGACCGCGATAGTTCCGAATTTCAACGCCAACCACGATCCATATAGCGTTCGTTTAAATATATCTCTGGCAGCGACATCGGTTCCAAAAATATACTGATTCCAGGCAGCTGGACCGGTCCATCCAGGCGGGTGCCTATCGGGAACTGAGCCTCCAAGACGGGAGCCAGTCAAAATATTCAAATCGAGCGTAACTCGCGCAATGATGGCGATAACGAAGACACCGAGAATAATACTTAATCCGACAATAGCAAGTCGGTTTGACAAAAGACTTGAAATAAACGGCGACGCCAATAATTTATCAATAAAACTTCGTGTGTCAGCGTCGGATGAATGCTTATCAGTCGTCATAGATGGATCGTAATGAATGAGTTATTCGCATGGATGAGCGTATAAGTAAACGCGAGGACAATTGGATGATAACCATTGAATTCATCGCGTATGCCCGTAGCTGTGAAGCGATGGCAATGAGATGGTATTGAGTGAATCATTGATCAATTCGAGGGTCAAGGTAACTGTATGTAATATCAACGCCAAAGTTGACAAATGTGAAGAGCAAGGCAAAGGTGAGTACCGTCCCCTGGACGAGTGGATAATCGGAAGCGCCAATCGCACTAACAAGCATTGTACCTATACCACCAATCCCAAACACAGTCTCAGTCAGAACTGCACCGCCCAACAGCGTCCCGAATTGAATACCAATCACTGTTACAACCGGAATTAACGCGTTTTGAAATCCGTGTTTTAAAATTGTTATTTTTGTGCCCTGCCCCTTTGCCCGAGCTGTCCGCATGTAATCTTGTCTGACGACCTCAAGCATTGATGAGCGCATCATTCGAGATAATAACGCCATCTGATAGATTCCGAGAACAAGCACCGGTAATAACAGATGTCTTACTGCTGAGACAAATGCATCAAACTCACCAAGCAACAATGTATCAACTGTGACCATTCCAGTGAGTGGAAGCTCAGTTCCGAACAGTGTCCATTGCTCTGGAAGAAAAATGGTTGAGCCAATACGTCCACTTGTTGGAAGGATACCCAAAAAGGTCGCAAACAACAGAATAAGGAGTGGTCCAGACCAAAATATTGGAACTGAAATACCAGTAAGTGCACCTACTCGTGTGAGATGATCTGTGAGCGAGTCCTGCTTTACAGCTGATATTACACCAAGAGGAATGCCAAGAAAAATACCAGTTATTTGTCCATAAATTGCTAACTCAAGCGTAACAGGAAGACGACCAGCGAGAACTCCCTGAACTGATTCTCCTTGGGCGATTTTGTATGATTGACCGAAATCAAATGTTGCTGCATCGATCAAAAAGCGTACATATTGTATCCAGAGTGGGTCATTGAGCCCGAGTTCACTTCGAACCTGTGCGACCTGCTGTGCGGAGGCACGCTGACCGACAATAATTCGTGCTGGATCACCTGGAGCAAGCTGGAGAATCGAAAACACGAGCGTTGCAACACCAAATAAAACTGGCACAAGCAATAGAACACGTCGGAAGAGGAACCGTTTTGATACCATATTAGCGTAATTGAAGATTCAGGTGGATTCAACTGGATATTTTGTACATGTAGATTCGTATAACACATTATGAACTTCACCACAGACATTTGATGTAGATACCACAACCGCAGTGGTAATCTAAGATAGCTACTGTAATTCAACCATATTGAGGAATGGACCGCCAACAGATGTGGCGGTATAACTATCGGAGACAACAGCTTCATTGACGCCACGGAGTGTCTGTGCATAATCAATGAACACCCATGGTGCTTCTTCGCGTGCAATTTGATTTGCCTCAAGATACAGCTCTTCACGCTCCGCATCATCGTAACTTCGCTGTGCCTCACGGACTAGCGACATGTATTCAGAATGTGCCCATCCGGCGACATTCAATGGACTGTATCCTTCGGTGTCGAAACTGACCCAGTTTTGATCTTCTGGAACAGCATTCATAGGGACTTTCGGGTCAAGCAGCACATACATGAAATTATCAGGATCCGCATTATCAGTGTACCATCCGAGGAAACAGGCGTCATGCCTCCCCTGGTCTGTGTAGCTGAGATATGATGAGAATGTCGAGAACTGATTTATTTCAACAGTGAGTCCAATTTCCTCGAGGTCCGAACGGACCTGATTTGCTGTCTCAACCGGACTCGGGTTGTACCCACGTGGATTTGAAAATGTGGCAAGTTCAAACTCAAATCCATCACCATAGCCGGCTTCTTGAAGTAGACGGCGGGCTTCATCCTTATCAGTTGGATATGGCTCAAGATCCTCATTATGTCCAAGAACGTCCGGTGGGAGTGGTTGGTCAGCTGTCGTTGCGAACCCTTGGTAGATGCTATCGACAATGGCTTGGGTATTAATTGCGTACGAAATAGCTTGACGGACTTGTCGGTTTCGGAACTCCTCGCGGCGAGACTGATTCATCGCCATATAACCGACATTGATTCCATTCTTCGAGGCGAGACGTGCAGACCCAGCACTTTCGAGTTGCTGGGAAGATTGCGAATCAAGATTATCAGTGATATGTGAACTCCCGTTGATTACATCCTGCACCCGCGTTGAGTTCTGACCAATCGTTTTGAATACTACTTGTTCGACGTTTGGTCCGTTCCCCCAATAATCAGCGTTAGCCGAGAGAAGCACCCGCTGGTTACCGTTGTCAAGCTGCGAAAACTGGAAACCACCGGTTCCCTGTGGCTCTGTCCCGAGTTGTACCTGATCGTCAAGTGACTCAATTTGTGCTTTCGACAAAATAGCAGCCGCAAACATCGCAAGGTTACGTAAAAACGGTGCATATTGCTGTGTGAGCTCAATCGTGACCTCGTATTCTCCGGTCGCTTCAATGGTATCTACCCAGTTGCCAAACGTAAACGGTCCATATCCCGAACGATTTTCATCGCCGAGGTAATACTCGTACTCACTATCAGTGAATCGACGAATTGTGGCGCGAACGTCGGCTGCAGTGAATGATTCACCATTGTGAAATGTAACATCTTCACGAAGTGTCAGCGTCGCTGTTGTTCCCTCAAGTGAGTACTCTGTTGCGAGTCCATCTCGAAGCTGTCCACCACTTCCCGGAGTAAAGCCAACTAATTGATCATATATTTGGTTTGAAACCTTTGCGACCTCACCACTCGTTGTTTGCTGTGGGTCATAATTTTGTGGATGGTCACCACGGGCATACACAAGCGTTCCGCTCAAGTTAGATTCCTCTCCGTTATCGTCCGCTACGTCCGTACCCGCTGTCTCATCACCTGCACTTTCATCATCGCCTCCAGAACATCCTGCAATAGTTGCTGCTGCCGCAGCACTTCCAGCGGTCGTGAGAAAGGTTCGTCGGTCCATATCAGAAGTCATAGTTGTTTTGATACACGCCGAGAGAGTCTGTTAAATGTTACGTTAGTTACTATTTCTGATGGCGGTGATATGGTTATGATCAGTTCCTCTCAACATATGATACGCGTTGGTTGCGGATGCGGAGTTGTCAGTCTGTGTTCGGCTGTCGAGCACCGGCATGTGTTGATGTATCGGTATTGGTATCTGTGTCTGCTGTACTAAGTGGCTCAGTGTTCATGTCTTCGTCATATCGATGACAGGCAGTTAGATGCATGTCTCTCAGGGTCGATGTATTGGATAACGACGATGCACTTTCCTCAGACGTGTCAAATACTGGAGATTGTTGCTCACATACACTTGCAAAACGGTCATGTAGTTGCGCTGTAGCTGTCTCAAAATCACCGTTCACAACCGATTTGAGCGCAGTAGTCACCACACGACGGTTTTCCTTGCTGAGTGAATCATCAATGTACCGCTCATAGAGAGCATTGATGAGTGCATCTTCATCCGTTATATCCGTTTCTCTTTGAATCGCATCAACATCGATGGCTGCATCAGACACACGTTCACGTAGTGTCATTATGCTACGATATGTTGATTGATCGATCTCAATGTCATCAGGAGGAATGACCTCAGGACATCTAGTCCGGAAATAACAGCCCGACGGTGGGTCAATCGGAGACGGCACGTCGCCATCAAGAATAACTCGGTCTGTCTGTGCTGTTGGGTCAGGGACAGGAATTGCAGACAGCAGTGCGCGGGTGTATGGGTGCTGTGGCGTCGAAAAGAGTGTTTCCGTTGGTGCAATCTCAACAATCTCGCCAAGATACATTACAGCGATACGATCACAAATATGTCTGACAACACTGAGATCATGTGCGATGAAGAGGAAGGTGAGTCCGAATTCAGATTGTAGATTTTTGAGTAGATTGAGTATCTGAGCTTGCACAGACACATCAAGCGCTGACACAGGTTCATCACAGACGATGAAATCTGGGTCAACAGCGATTGCACGGGCTATTCCAACACGTTGTCGCTGTCCACCTGAGAGTTCATGAGGATATCGATCACGTTGGTCTGGGTCCAACCCAACAGCTTCCAATAATTCCATGACACGTTGTCTGCGTGTACTTTGATTTGACACATCGACATCTGTAGGAAGGTTGTGAATGCGTAGTGGCTCAGCGATAATCTGCTCGACTCTCATTCGTGGGTCAAGCGACGACATCGGATCCTGAAAGATCATTTGGAGATCGCGTCGGTGGGTTCGCAACGCGCTTTTCGATAGATTTGTTAAATCATCGCCAGCAAAGACCACGCGTCCCTCCGTCGGTTCGACTAGTTGAAGAATACTTTGTCCGGTTGTTGACTTCCCACAACCTGACTCACCGACCAATCCAACCGTTTCTCCCTCGTATACCGTCAAATCAACACCGTCGACGGCTTTGACACGCTCAGTGTCGAGTCCAAGATACTCATCAAAAACGCTCTCTGACCGCTGGAAATGTTTCTGAAGTCCTTCGACCTCAAGGATTGGATCACTGGTCTGCGTTGTCGTCTCAGCTGTAACATCTGTGTTCGTTCCATACTCGTCTTCATTAAAATCATCAAGAATACACTTTGCCTGATGATCGATATCTGCGTGACCATGCTGGCGAGACGGAATCTCGCCATTGCGGCACGCTGGTTCTGCCCACGGGCATCGTGAGGCGAAATTACATCCCTCCGGCATATCGATGAGATCCGGGACATTCCCGTCAATCGGCGTCAGGCGATCACTTTTTGCTGTGGGAATGGACTCAAGTAGGGCATATGTGTATGGATGTGATGGATTTGCAAAAATCTCCTCAACAGGACCCTCTTCAACAATCTCACCGGCATACATCACAGCAACACGATCACACGTCTCAGCAACAACCCCCAGATCATGTGTGATGAATAATACACCCATACCGAGGTCAGTCTGAAGATCATTTATTAATTCAAGAATCTGTGCTTGGATTGTTACATCAAGCGCCGTTGTTGGCTCATCTGCAATGAGAATATTCGGTTGACATGCAAGTGCAATTGCGATGAGAACCCGCTGGCGCATCCCCCCAGAGAACTCATGTGGATACTCATTAATTCGCGAGGCAGGCTCTGAGATTCCTACCTGTGAAAGAACATCGATGGTGCGCTCGACGATGGCATTATTTGGATTAGATCTGACACGAGCAAGCATCTCACGAATCGCATTAATCCATGTGTCTTTTTTTCGGTTACCAAACTGATGTAGTTGGAGAGACTCAGCTACCTGTTCGCCAACGGTAAGCGCCGGATTAAGAGATGTCATTGGATCTTGGAAGATCATACTCATCTCTGCACCACGAACCGACCGAAGTGCCTCCTCAGGTGCTTCAGTAAGTAGAATTTGATCATCATCAACAAATGATGAATTCGTATATCGATCCCGAAATGTCTCTGCTAGTGATGCAGACTGCAGTGTTACTTCACCCCCACTAATCTGACCGGGGTCGTCTATCAGCCCCATTGCCGAGAGGGCGGTGACACTTTTTCCGCTACCGGATTCGCCAACAAGTCCGACAGTCTCACCAGCATGAATATCGAGTGACACATCATCAACTGCTTTGACTTGCCCGCGTTCAGTAGAAAATTGCGTGCGGAGTTCTGAAAGTGAGAGAACCGGAGACATATCTCCATCGTCGTCGTTTCGGCGGAAAGTATCTTTTCACCCTTTCTCTAACCACTTGTGTCGGTATAATTGAATAATTCGGAGCCATATGCTGAGTGAACGCGTTTTGAGCGAACGTTTACTTGCCTCCCGAGGTCGAACAATAATATGGATGATGGACGACCAGATTCAGACTCAAACATCGAAACAGTAACAGAAAATATGAGTGACAGCACTGATGACCCGATGACTGGTCATAATGGTCGCTGGGAAGCCGTAATCGATGATATGTCGGCTACAGCAACCGAATACCGCGATGCGGGATGGGAAGCTCTTGAACTGCACCCAGGTGATATATTCCCGATTCCGCCGGTAGATGGGGCTGATCAAACAGGTCTAAGTTCCTCAGACGGGGTCAACAATACATCAACAAAAGGTAGCATTGCTCAAGACAGTTCTAAGTCACACTCACGCGTGGGTCTCGATGTTATTATTCCTGATAACGAATTCACCCAACTTATCGAAATAGCAAGCGCTAGAACATTTGATGAATGTGAAGCCTTCCGAGCAGAGGTAGGAAGTATATTATTTGTTATTGCTGGAATCAAAGCATCGACTACTGATGTTGTCGTATTTGTGCCATTATATTATCGAGCGAATGATGCACAACGAATGGCTCAGCGCGCAGTTGCACGCGGTGAAATTAAACTATTTGTCCGACCGCTTAGCGATGACCGTCAGGTCGTGTTTTCACAATCAACTCCGGAGCTGTTGCTCCCGAGTGAGTTCGCAAGGTAATGTCAGATGCTCACAGATAATTCTCAAAGTCAAGCTACGCAGGTGTGACAGTACTATTTATCATTATGACTGAGGCGGCGTGATCGCATTCCCAGTATGAGTCCTCCAATAATTGCCCCACCCCCAACGCTACCATATGCTGCCCACTGACCGAAATTGAATGGTGTTGTTCGCATCGACTGCACCCGCCGTTGGTGATACTCAGTATATGTTGTGCTTTGACATGTAGCGACTGCCGTCTGATTCAGTGACTGCCGCATCAGACCAACTCCACCATCAACGAGACGGCTACTATTAGCAAGTTCGCCACAGTCATTCTGAAACTCCTCATAGTTTGTTTCTGTTGTAGTCGTCATATTCGCATACGTGATGCCAATGAGGACACTGACCCCAAAGAGAATAATAAACAAACAAATAATAATTGATTCCCAGTCAGTGCTCGTCTCTGTATCCATCTCTGGGTCTGACTGATCATCATTCATAGCATATTGTATATCGTGAGTATATCAGTGACGGCTATTTGTTGACATCGGTTTATCCAATGTAGATTACATCTATTAGACGAGGCAAAACGGAAAATTACGCCAAGGAGACAAAATAAAGATCAATTATCGTTTGATTCACCCAATACAATCCGTTAGCTGATATGACATAGCACAACACACAAATCTGTCCCGGTTGAGTAACTGATGATAAGTGATGAGTGATGACTGATGGGGAGGATTCAAATGCCGAGACATCGGGAGGGAATGTCGGTGAGGATATTGATATTGACGCGCTCCGCGGTCAATTGATCTCATGGTATGAGAGTGACCATCGAGAGTTTCCGTGGCGAGAGATTAATGACCCGTACGCCATCCTTGTTTCAGAGGTAATGAGCCATCAGACACAGATTGATCGCGTTATTGAAGCTTGGGAGGACTTCATTGATCGATGGCCGACAGTCGAAACACTTGCTGCGGATAATCGATCTGCGGTTATTACATTCTGGAGTGAACACGCACTTGGATATAATAACCGTGCCAAATATCTACACGAAGCGGCGACTCAAATTGTCGATGAGTACGATGGGACATTCCCAGCCGATCCTGATGAGTTGACGTCACTGATGGGTGTTGGACCATACACAGCAAATGCTGTTGCCTCATTTGCGTTTAATAACGGCGATGCTGTTGTTGATACGAACGTTGAACGGGTTTTATATCGTGTCTTCAAGCAGGTTCGACAGGCAGATGACCCACCATATGAGCCGATTGCGAGTACGTTACTACCAACAGGGAAATCACGGATTTGGAATAATGCGATTATGGAACTTGGCGGGGTTGCCTGCGAGAAAACACCACAGTGTGATGAAGCTAGCTGTCCGTGGCGGCAACAATGTCATGCGTATCAAACAGGCGATTTTACTGCACCTGATGTGCCAACACAGCCATCATTTGAGGGAAGTCGTCGGCAGTTTCGTGGTCGTATCGTGCGAACGCTCGGAGAACACGGACGATTATCAATTGATACACTCGGTCATCGAATCCGTGTTGATTATGTTCCAGACGGAACACACGGTCGTGAGTGGATTTATGATATTGTTACAGATCTAGCGAATGACGGACTTGTTAATGTCGAAACTGAGACTGAAGCTGGAACTGCTGAGACGGCTGAATCGAAATCAGCCAGTGTAACTCAAAATGATGAGGATGAGGTTGACTCATCAGTTTGTGTTAGTCTACAGTCATAGATTGTGAGAACTAACAGTCGACAGAGTATCATTTATGATTTATTATAATGATAGTTACTCTTTGCCTATTAAGATATTATAATCCTGTCGACAGTTACCGTATCAGTGCGATTTAGATTATACACAGTAGAATTATATTGCATGTTTATACTTGAGATGACAGGTGAACCACTCCCAATCGCAGAGACTGGCAGCGAACAGGCGCAATCCTACGCCGTTTCCAACGTTGCGTGGTGTAGGTACGCGTCGTCAGACGGGGACGGGAGCAAGGGAATTCCCGAGCTGTTTTCTGCTCCAATATCGTATACTGATGTCTCGGCACATTGGTTACGACCTCACTGCAGCCGCATGCCCGACAATTGGGGGTTCAACTGTGAGTGTCCACCTAGACTGGAAACAGGATCTGTCCTTCGGGGGAGTCAGCTAACAATCGACGGGCAATCATCAACATAAGTAACTCGAACTCCGAGCCTAAATCTGATGAACCCGACCCCCGACCACCGCTCCTGTGGCACACAGAACACGACACAACACAGGACCGCGTTCTTGGGTGGGGAGAGGATACGAGAGGAGTCCCGCGGTCGGAGGTTTGGCTGCCCCGCCCCTTGCCTTGCCCGGCTGCACACCGATTCGAACGGTGTGTGAGCTTGGCAGTCTGTGAACCTGCAACTCCAACTCAACTCAACTCAAGTCAGCGGTGTGGTACCATGAGATTCCCGTCTCTTTAGCCGCGGGAGGATGTCAATAACTGACCATTCACGGTGTCTCATCGTCGGTATCTGCCAGTGAAACGCGTGCTGTAAGCCATTGTCGAGCGGCAGCAACTGCCTCAGGATCAGTGCTTGTCAGTTTCACGCGAACATATTCACCTGGATAACTTCCAACGGTTACTGCAAACTGCTCTCGTAGATCGGCAATTCGGTCAATTAATTCACTTTCATATTCGTCAATAGCAACGGTTTCGGTCACTGTCTGCTCACCTGTGAACTCTGTCGCAACAGAATTGAACATGGCTTGCATCTCTGGTGGGACTCCCGGGAAAGCATATATCTCTTCGACGACTGCTCCAGGGGCAACACCGACTTCATTTGGTAACATTCGTGCATGAGCCGGGAGCGCAGTTGTTCCGTCAGCAAGGTCGTCAGCAGCGTATCCCTTCTGAGAGGTCAGCCACTCTTTAGCAGCGGCGTGTGGTTCGACTGATTGACCAACAGCAGCGGCGATTCCCTCCATTGTGACATCATCATGCGTTGGTCCCAACCCACCAGTGACTATCACTGCATCATATTCTGCATGATATTCGTTTACAACACGAGCGATATCGCTGACAGTATCAGGAACAGTTGTTATCCGACCAACAGTAACACCACGGGCTGTCAGTTGTTCGCAAAGCCATGTAGCGTTCGTGTTGACAGTATCTCCGGCTAGAATCTCGTCTCCAACTGTGACGACTGCCACGCGCATGGTCTTAGATAATGATGAGATGCACAAAAGAGACTCGGGATTCGAAGCTTGTGTCTGGGATGTCGTTATCCCATTCCAGGTGGAGGACCGTCGTCAAATTCATCATCATCATCGGCTTCGACATCAAGACCCATTTCAGTTCGCTGAGTGCGTAGCTGCTGGATTTGTTGTCGATATCGTAGTAATCCGCCAACACCAACAAGTAAGACAAACCCGGCAACTCCACCAAATACAAAGATATCTCGCTGAAGATAAAATCGGACAGAGATAATTTCAGTGCTTTGATCGATATTAGTCCATCTAAGGTGCAATTGATCTTCAGCATCAATTTCTGAATTATATCCACCGGGAGAAGCAGTCCCGAAGATAGGGATATCAATACGGCGGTTTGGAGGTAACACAATCTCATAACTACCGTCGACATATGTCGGGAGGCTGAATCGCTTGCGGTTGCCACCGCTTGTAAACGCAACTTTTCCTGTCTCAGTAGGGGAATCTGTCGGCAGTTTGATTATCGTTTCATCTTGTGTCTGTCGGATTTCCCCACCTCGTTCACGGATTTCTGTACCAGTAATTATCTCCCCACTAGGATATTGATAACGTACAGCAGAGACTGATAATGGATTTGTTCCACCAAATCCATCATTACGGAATAGTTGGATCGATGAATCATTGACCGCAATCACAGTTTGAAATTTTGTATTTTCTTGGATCGTGATATGCGTACTGCGGTCGTTTGTCCACTCATAAGATTCCGCTGGCTCAGTGTCAATTTCCTCAGCAGGAACAGGACCGGTCGTGATTCCGAGACACCCACTTAGAGCACCAAGGAATGCAAGTGCACAAACCGCAAGAAGAAGTCGTCGGTTCATGATATCAGTCTCACTCTATTCATACTGTATTGACACACTCAAATATGCAATTAAACCAAGGCATGTCGGTATGCGGAGAGTTTATAGTATTAATCCTCCGTTTGAATCCGACTCGATGTAGCACACGTTATATTTAGGTAAGGACGCATTTCAATTCTGCGCGTAGATATGACCCGATGCTCGCGATTAAGCCGGGCGGATCAGTATCTTCTGTACAGATAACACTTTGTTCAAGTAATCCAAGTCGATCTACAGTTACAATATCGTCGGCATGACCAGCACGATTGACCGTTGCTCGAACTTCCCCACGCGTTGCACTGTTTACATTCACACGACCCGAACCTGCTTCTCGCGTCCACTCATACAGTTGATCACGGGTCGAATCAGCCAGCTGTGGTGTTTCACCAGCGATAAACTGAACTGGCGTGTGCTGGACAACTCCGAATCGCTCGCGAATCTGTGTTGGTGAGCCCTGTCCAAGTCCAAGTTCGGAAGCTGGGATCATAACGTGCTCATCACCGACATCAAGTGTCCATCCATTTTCGTCCCATGAACTGAGTGTCCCAGTGTAAATTTCTCCGTCTGTTCGCTCTGTGGATGGGTAAATTTCTCCCCATGTCTCCGCAAGGAGATTTGATGCAACTGTTGCATCTGATCCAGTTAGTGTGACAGTGATAAATTCATCATCACGGATATCAACACTCCAGGAGACAGTGAGTTCATCAATGTCGTTTCTGATCAATGAGCCCATACTGTCGAGTGCACGATCACGGGCATCACCGCCGACATAGCACTTCGTCCCAAGAATAACGTCAGCAGTGTCACTATCGGTGTCAGCATCAAGATGGCCGCGTGTTTTGGTATTACTGCGCTGTTCTGTTTGTGCAGTGTTCTTTGGATCATCTATAGATGACTCATCGGAGTCAAGATCAGAACCAGCCTTGATGATACAGTTGGGCGGGGATGCAAGCTGAGCTACGTCAACGCTTGAAATGTGGTCTTCGTATCCCATCAGGCGGGTTGTGTCACGCCAACGTTGAGTTCACTCCTGAGTGAATCAATCCGGCGTTCCATCGCATCAATCATCTCTTGATTCTCGATCGGTTCAAGTGGTGCTCCGGTCTCAGGGCATTGGAATCCAAGTTCCATTGCTTCAGAGAATTCAAACCGAATTCCAGCCGGTTCTGACAAATAAAACTCGTGACTGCGTTCATATTCAAGCCGTTCTTCAAGCGTGTCAAGTAACCGATACATCTCAGATTGAAGATTCTCTGGAATATTTTCATAATGAAATGTCCATAGATACGTGAGCCACCCAGAGTCTTCATCACGGACTCGGCGATATGAGGCAAGATCATTCTCATATAGAATGAATAATGCCCGTCGAACATCATTGAGTTCAAGCCCAAGATCTTCAGCAAGTTCCTCATCTGTCACTTCTCCATCCGGCGGAGCTGCCGCGACCGGCATCCCGGTTGGTCCAACCAGTTCATGGAGGTACTTCTGAATAACAGGGTCGTTTAATAACTCCTCAAAAACCATTATGTGAATGTGCGCTATTCAGTCTTTTTAACCTTATGGATATTCGCATGACTGGTATAAACTTACTGTTAATCCGTTCATATCCACGGTAGGTGAGATAGCGTTATCCGGTATGTCAGTGGGGTGTACGCCATTTGATTATGAAAGCAATCAAAACCTCTTTTCAGATTGGCTTTCAGTATTCACTTCATCCGACTCCGTTTCTGTTAGTTCAGTATCAACTACGCGCTTGCCACTTGCCTGTGGAATAACGACATGTTCGGCGTCAGTCCACTCTTCATCGAGTTCTTGACCTCTAAATAACCGGTCAAGGAAAACGGCTAGCCCCGCAACTTCTGAGTGTGGTTGATTTGTCACAGCAACATTCCAGTCCGCCCACTCATACACGTCAGATGGGACTTTTTCACCACCAATAATAATCAGTAATGACTCTTTGTGAAGACATGTATCACGAATTCTTTCCGTCACATCCTGTACACGCTCTCCATACATCGTGAGATGGACAACGGTCCCTGACCACTCGCGAATAACTCTGTTCAGTGCATCCGTCCGCTTGACGTCGAATGGACCACCAAATCGAGTAACAATATCTGTAACTGTTTCCACAGATTGTGTCGCGTTGTCCGGAAATATCACTTGATCAGCACCAAGTGCACGTGCGGTGAGTCCAACATGCGTCGTCATCCGGTCATCTCGACCAGGGCGGTGTCCATACCGGAGGACAGACACCTCATTTTTACGGGACTGTTGCATATCCTGACACAATCATGACAGAGGTTAACCGCTGTCGGTCGGAAGCTAAATACCTCGATCAAGGATATTAGAGTCCATTCAATAAATCGCATACATCAAAATCATATGCAGAAATAATCATGAATAATATCCCTTGATATGAGATTGAACCATTACATAATATCAATATCAATATCAGTGCCAGAGTTTGACCGACTCAATCATCAATTTCGTTGAGCCCGTAATATCAGTATTATTGTATTTTCTGTGAATTTATCTACGCTGTGAGCGTTCAATGCCATTCAGCAGTGTATTATTACCATATTTATACTATAGAGTAAAGCTCTATTCGTATATTATATCTGGTATATTCAACAGAATACTTAGTAATGTGTATAATCACAGGTTAGATATGAGATGTACAATTATTGGTGGTGGGATCCAAGGCGTTTCTACTGGAATTATTCTCGAATATCTTGGTCATGACACAACAATTGTGAGTGATTCATTCGCGTATCTTGATGGACCAGATATCCCAACAGTTGCCACAGATTATGCAGCCGCGTCAATTTATCCAGTCCAAATTGCTTCAGAGTATTCTGAGGATGAACTTATCAGACGGGCGGAGTCAACTTTTGAGCCATTTTATAATGTTGAGGGGGTTCCAGTACGAAAACACAGACATTTCTACATTTATGAGGACTCACACGATGAGCCACTACCAGACCGAATGGGAGTGCAATCAATCGAAAACTATAATAAATATATACCATCACGGGAGGGCTACGATATTCGGGGGGGATACACATGTGAGGAATACTTTGTTGAAATGCCAGAGTATATTCCACAACTATTCAACACGTATGAGCAACTTGGAGGGACGCTGACTGAACAAACGCTTACTACGGGGGATATACCTGATCTCCGTGGCACGATTTTTAATTGTGCAGGATATGGAAGTTTAGAACTTTTCGACGACAGTTCAATGCGTGCGATCAGAGGTCACATTCTCACAGTGCCATATGACGATGATTCCCCACTCTCATTCTCATATACGTATACACCTACCACCGATGAATATGGTCATTACGCATATATGTATCCGCGAGAGGAGACAGTTCTTTTCGGTGGATCCTATTTGGAAGGAGATATTATCAACGGCGAGTGGACAGGCGAAACACCTGAAAAGCCGATGAATATTGATGGTGAGATAATCCCTGAGCGGGTATATGAGGTCAACGCCGCTATTATGAACGAACATAGCTCTGTCTCTCTAGATACGTCTCAAATAAGTGCAAAACAGGGATATCGTCCATATCGAGCTGATGGAATGCGTATCGAAGAAGATGCAAATGGAATTATTCATAATTATGGTCACGGTGGCAGCGGTGTATCACTGTCATGGTGGTCAGCAATTCAAGCGATCAACTACGCTGTCGATGTTGATGTCGATACTTCCATATTATCTTCAATCGCGACCACTGTCGGACAGGTGGCTGCGCGATGAATAGCTGAGATGGTAACAAATTCGAAGATGCCCTCATCACTCATCTACAGAATTAGTGTTAACTGATTTTCATATGCTGAGCTCACTTCAAACAGCGAATGGTTCAATCCGTGAGCAATGTGTCAGTCTATGAAGGGCTCCAATCCACTTCAGTTGTGATGAGGGTTAACATAAGCAATCTGCTCAGAAACGGTACTTAGAGGAGAACACACTTGAATATCGTTACCAGACAGAGACACAGACTTATGAAAGCTGAGACTGGGACAAAGGCAGAATCAGACTCGGAGTCAGATACACATCCTAACGTTGGTAATGACACTAATGTCTCGAAATCGCTCACCCTCCGCAATCAAACGATTGTTGTGACCGGTGGAGCTGGACTTGTTGGGTCACACCTCGCTGACCATCTAAGTGAAGCGAATGATGTGATCATTGCAGATGACCTCTCGAAAGGGACTCGTGACCAAGTCCCAGATAATACAGCATTTGTTGAAGCCGATATGACAAACCCAAGTGATGTTGAGTCGGTAATTACCTCAGATGTCGATATTGTCTTTCATCTCGCTGCATATACAGACACAAACTTCGCAGAGCCACGGCGATTGTTTGAGGAAAATAGTGACATGACGTATAATATTCTTGAACAAGCCGCAGCGGCTGGTGTTGAGGGCGTTGCGTTCACCTCATCATCAACGGTATATGGAGAAGCCCCACGACCAACCCCTGAAGATTATGCTCCTCTTGAACCAATCAGTGTGTATGGAGCGTCAAACTCGCTGATGAAGGACTTCTATCAACATATGCATACACAGAATCATTGACAGTGTGGTGTTTTCGATTTGCGAACATCGTTGGACCGAAACAGCGTGGAAATGTAATTCCTGATTTTATTGAAAAGCTCCTGACGGATCCTGAATCGCTCACAATACTGGGTGATGGTCGTCAAGAAAAGTCATATTTGTATGTAACTGAGTGTGTTGATGCAATATGTCATATCGTTGAATATACTGACGAGCCAATGAACATCTATAATATTGGGACAGAGACGACAACCTCAGTCACAACAATCGCAGATATTGTTTCAGACGTTATGTGTCTTGACCCAACATACAATTATACAGGCGGTGATCGTGGGTGGGATGGCGATGTTCCACGGATGCGTCTTTCAGTTGAAAAGCTTCAGACAATTGGGTGGAGTGCCAATACCGAGAGTGATGCCGCTGTTCGACGCGCTGCTGAGGAATTATACGATGAGCTAAAGCCATCAAATACTGATTCGAAGTAACTAATTATCGATTCAAATATTCTTCCTAATGATTGAATCAAATTTCATTCACGATTGATATCCACCTACGACTGCAGTCGTTGGCTTTCTCCTTGAATCTCTGTAATCACGTCATGTCTGTGTGTTCAGTTTTGATATATAAATAATGAATGACATAAGCAAAGAGCGGTATCGCTTTGCATACTCATATCATAGACCAATTGTGCAAATCGTCGGGTATGACGCGAGTGCGCCGGGGATGTACATAACTCGTGCTGAGACACAGACAGGTTCACCAGATGAATCAAGCGAGGTTGAGTTTATATCGCTTGCTCCCGGAAGTGAGCTTGCATATACTCTTGGACAACGTCACTGTGCAGGCGTTATAACCGATAACGGTCACCATGCCTGTACAAATACATCGGCACCATACTGTCAGGAGCATCATTCAACATGGGTCTGCGCAAAATGTACTGGTACCTGTCTCAAAGATGAAATGGATTGTTATGAGTCACACGCAATCTATCTTGCTGTTTTCGCCCCGGATATACACAAAATAGGGGTTACAAAGCAATGGCGACTGACGCGACGTCTCGCTGAGCAGGGCGCAGATTATGGAATTCATTTACAAACAGTTTCCAACGGTCGTATTGCCCGTGAGCATGAGGCAGCGATTGCAACAGCTGCATCAATCACTGATCGGATTCGCGCTGTGACAAAGCATACGAGCTTGTATCAAGATGTCGACGAATCTGCGATAGCCGCTCAATTGGCTAACATTAACGCTGAGTCAGCAATCGAATTACACACTGGATCTCAACTTGAAATTGGTGAATATATTGAGAGTCTCCCAAAGGTTGATGTATCTGTTTCTGAGTCGATGACGGATACTGGGGAAAATAATATAACCGAGCTAAAGAAAAATCCTGACCCACCCGCTATCTATCGATTAGCGTATGGATTCGAACTCAGTGACCGCCCTGTATCTGAAACAATCATTACCGGGACGGTCCGCGGTATAAAAGGTCGATTAATAATACTTGATTATGCTGGGAGCACATATACAGTTGATATGCGTGACCTCGTTGGTTATACTATCGCCTCAGGAGCGACTACACGCAATCTCCAAGCAAGTCTCGGTGCGTGGGAATAGTCTTCACTGTGTTTTATTATTGAACTGAGTATCAATCATTTGTTTTCGTCTGTCAGTATAGCATAATGATTGTGATATCTAATCTGACGCTTAGAATATCAACAACCATTTCCAATCTGGGGGAAAAATAGTGGCATGGCTGACGATTCAGAGGAATCCGTTGACGCAGACCCTGAAACTAACACCGATACTGAACCAGGAAGTGATACCACAGACAACACAAATGCTGATACCGCGGACGCTGATGAAGATGAAAAGTCATTTCGTGAACGGGTCGAAGAAATCCGTCAGCGGCGGGCTGAAGAGCGTGAGTCGGGAGAACGACCAGAACCTGATGAGATGATGGGTGGTGGCGACGGTCCAGGCGGTGCCCCAGGCGGGATGGGTGGAATGGGCGGCGGTGGTGGTGGCGGTAATCCATTCGCGCAGATGATGAGCGGAATGATGGGCGGCGGTGGACCAGGAGCAGATGCTGGTGGACCAGGTGGAATGGGCGACAGTGGTGATGATGGTAATGAAGAGGTTGTTCGTGAGATACGACAACTCCGCGATGAAGTCCGAGATGCAACCCGACAGTTACAACGAATTGCTCAGGCTGTTGAAGATATCACTGATAAATAAAAAGTATACGGTAAAAAGTCGATATAGAAACGCGTACCTGATATCTCTCTAACTGTAGAATATATGAGAACTATGCGACGTAGTGTCGTTCCTTTTTGTTCGCTTACACAGTTATGTCATGTATCCATTGAGAATGAGGACATGGCATTCAAGCGTTGGGTCGTATCTCTTCTTCATAATTTGGATTTCACACAGCTGGGGTAATTTTTTCACTGTATCAGTTCCTATGTTTTTGTTACAATCAACGTACGACAGAATGCTATTGTGATTAGATTCACTCAATATGTGTCGTGTGGGTCAGCGTGTTCAAGCGCATCAACGAGGACTGTTCGGAATCGATCAGTATCTATCGATTTAATGATACGTACGTTCGGTGGATGTGGTAACACATCATGTTCATCAGCAAGGCTATACCCACGGGTTGGACCGCTTCGAGAGTCAACGGTCATATAACACTGCATTGTGTCCTCAATTATTCCCGGGTCAAGGACTGTTGCCATGGTAAGCGAGTCCGGATGCGTTGCAACATCATCGTGATCATCAATATCAGCTGAACCACCCCCTGATTCGTTACTAAATTGCCGCACTGGTTCTATGATGGTCGTATAAAATGAGGCTAATTCGGTGTCTATCTGTGCTATCTGTTCAAAGATGTCTGGACCAAGCTTTGCATCTCTTGTTGTAACTCCCCAGTCGACGAGCGTGATTTCGAATACATTAAGAACGATTGCTGCTGCATCAGGGTCAACCCAGAAATTATACTCTGCTGCGGGAGTAATATTACCAAGTGTATTAACAGCACCTCCCATGCACACGACCTGATCAAGTAACTCAGGTAGCTCCGGTTCGAGTTGTAGTGCAAGTGCAAGATTCGTCAGTGGTGCAATAGCGACAATTGTTATCTCATCAGGATTTGCTCGAGCCATTTGAACAATATATCTGGCTGCGTGTATATCTCCGGATGAAACACCTGTCTCCGGAAACATCGACCCACCTAGTCCACCTTCGCCATGCACGTTGTCAGCGTGATCATGGGTTTTCTGCAATGGACTCTGTGCACCCTCATAGACAGTAATTTCATCAGCAACGCCTACAGTTTGAAGAGTATATTTTGCGTTTTCGACCTGGCGATTAAATTCAACATTCCCAGCACAAATTGTCACACCCTCAAGTTCGATCCGGTCAGAAACTGCAGCAAGAACTAACGCTTGTGTGTCATCACCTGCGGTATCTGTATCAATAATCACTCGAGTTCGATTTGTGTCGTCCATTAACGGATATGCTGTCTCAAAATACAAACCGACACTGATATTATACAGATTCGAGGAGAATGCCTGCGTCTGTCGGCGCAGGACAGGATAGGACAGGATAGGCTGAATCCGACATGCAATACAGCTAAGAAACTAGATAACATGTATTGTAGCAAGGTCAGGTCGGAACGGAGCGATTCCGACCGACCTTCGGAGGCGGTCTCTCCGCTAGTAATGAGACAGCATCCGAAACGCTCACTGATGAATCACACAGGCTAAAAGCCTGTGTCTGTGTCTGTGTCCGTGTCAGTGAGTTGAGTTGAAAACACAACGATACCTCTACCTCTGAGTCTGCCGACGTGTCACTGACTCGCTGTTGGCAAACCAAACATAACAGCACTGAATCAGTGACACTGACGCTGACGATAGGAGAGGGGTAACGGTAGTTTGGCACCGCCAGTCAGCCACTGAACTTGAACTTGAACTTGAACTGATCACGATGGCTGGGTGAGACGGATTCCCGTACAGTGACAGCAACCATGGTTGCAAACCCGAAACTCTCAACGCTCGGGATTCCTGCGTCTTCAGTTCAGGCGCAGGAGGATGTCAATAAATCATGTACAGTTCAAATTATTGAATATTCGCTTCGCCATGTCAAGATAACCCATAGAAGGGTAATTTCTCTACATTTTCATCCCTCATGGACATTTTATCCAAAATGATGCTACAACCGGCTTTAAGAGATTTAATTGGCAGCTTGTTGGTATAATGATAAGATATCATCAACAACGCGGGTAACGCTCAATTTTGAGCGATGATCTAGGCATGCACTCATAAATCGATCGTAATCTGTGAGTATCTCAATGACTTTTGCCCCACATGCTGCTGGATTATCAGGTTGATAATGTCGCCCAGTAGTTCCATCGTCAATTGTCGATGAGAGTGCACCGGCGTCGACTCCAACAACAGGAGTCCCACATGCGATTGCTTCCATAGCAACAAGCCCTTGTGTCTCGACGGGGCTTGGAAAGACGAACACGTCAAGTGCAGAATAAAATACCGGAAGTTCCTCACGTGAGAGAAATCCAAGGAAATGAACGCTTAATCCCAAGTTATCAGCTAACGTTTCCATTTCCTCTCGTGCTGGACCATCGCCGCCAAGCACGACTGTTGGCTCTCTATCCAGAGAGTCAAAATTAGAGTCATCAATCGAATTCTGCTGATCATATCCGTTTTGTGCGTCTGAAGCCAAAGTTGAATGAGGTGCGTCAATATTTTCAGTCGATTCTGTAGTTCGCGGTTCAGTGTTCAAAGAATCACTATTCTGCTTGATCCACGCAGCTGCATGGAGAATTTCTGTGAGATTTTTTTCATACCCATGACGACCGGTGTATCCAATAAGTGGACCAGCAGGGAGGTTATATTGATCACGGAATGCAGTGGTGTCTAATTCATTAACTGGATGGAAAAAATCAGTGTCAACCCCATTAGAAATCACTGTTAGTCTCGCATCAGGATCAATTGATGATTTGAGACGATCACGAGCATCGTGTGTCGGACAGATGACCGCGTCTGCACGCGAGAGGAACCATTGTTCGTATCTGTCAGCAATTGCACCGACGATTCGCCCGACCTGCGGTTGTGAGGTGAGATAATCAGTGTACTCTCCTGTTGGAGTGTGATATGAGGCGATAAGTGGTACATCTACGCGGCGGGCTAATCGGACGCCGCTCAGACCAAGCGCAAATGGTGTGTGCGCATGGATAATGTCAATATCAGTTATATCAAGCGCATTAGGAAGTAATGGAAGTCCGAGTCGAAACCCATCATATAGTGGGAACGGAAAGCTGTGGATACCGAACTCTCCTGTCGTCGAGTCATATTCCTCTGTTGCCGGATATACAATCTGCATTGCTCCACCGCGGTCGCGCCAATGGTCGCGCCATGTCTGAATGGTGTATGAAACACCATTGACTGTCGGTAGATATGTATCAGTGAACGCAACAACAGTGGGGATACTCATCGAGTGTGATTCACGGAGTGTCGGTTAATCGGTTATGGATTCAGGTTGAAAATATCAATACCTATGCTATGATACCTCTCGCTTCCATTGGTGAGTACTACTGTATTATTCAACATCGTCAGATGCAATCTGGTGACCAGTCTTAGTAGCTGCAATGACCGCTTGGTATGTTTCAGCAAGTTGATCCCCCACACGTTCGAGATTATGACTACGGGCGGTTTCTCTTGCATTCTCACCTAGACGGGTCCGTAAACTCGAGTCATTAGCCAGCCGATTAATTGCATCACGAAACTCTTCTTCAGTATCACATTTTAGACAATCCTCGCCATGAGTGTAGAACTCCTCAAAGACAGGGATATCGCGGAGAATAACTGCTTTTCCACAGGCCATTGCCTCAAGTACTGCAATCCCTTGATTTTCATTTTTTGTTGGAAAGAAGTAGATGTCTCCGGCAGCGTATGCACCGCGAATATCATCGATCCATCCGGTGAATGTGACGTTTGATGGTGGATTATTTATCCATCGTCGGACTGTCTTGGAGGCTTGAGGACCGGTATCATATGGACCAAACCATGCAAAGTCATGAGATGTTTTTTTAGCCACCTGACAAAAAGTTGTTAATCCTTTTCTTTCGAAAACATTTCCAACGCCAAAGACGACCGTGCCGGAAAGATCATACTGATCACGGTAATTCTCACGATATGATTCGAATCCAGATAATGAATCTATATCAACACCATTTGTTATTGCCCGAACGGGTGCCTCAACGGGATATGATCGGAGCAGACTCCGCGTATACTTTGATGGGCACAACAGGAGGTCTGCCTGTGAGTAAAACCACCTGAGGTATCGTTCGACGGCCGGAGCAATCGTTGTTGACCCGCGAAATGATTCTGCAAAATCTTCGCGTGTGACGTGTGCATGAAGGATCAGTGGGATTCCGGCACGAAGTGCATATTGAGCAACGACAACTGATCCCGGTCCAACAATATTGCAGTGAACGATGTCATATGCGTGCTCAGAGTCTGTTGTCGCACCCATCGAATCAACAGCAGAAACAGAAGTATGAGTGGTATTCGCGTTTGATTCAGTGTTACTGTCAAACTCAACGCTAGAGTTATTCCCAGGATTAGTACTTGCATCAGGTCGTTTGTTCGACACATGTTGGTTACCCGGGTTGAAACCAACTCTATACACCTGAGACCAGAGTGTGTCCGCAATCCATTTTCGCGGAGAGATCACATCTCGTAATGAGGTATATAGCTCAACATTCGCTATATCGGTCAGTTCAAGTGCCGCACGCTGATGATTGACCGCTGTCCCAATCCCACTGCGATCAAGTTGGGATTCAAGTTCAAGATAATGCAATACGCGAAGGGTCACGTCAGCGCCGGATTTGATTGCGGCGTACTTATATGTCTGTTATTTGCTACACATTATGTCATATTAGTATTATTTATCGGATCTGTCCCTGATATAAAAGCACAATTTCAGTTTAGATACATCGTGAAAAGTTGGATCGGAATGGGTTTTTTATTACACTGTTGATATTCAATCATACTCATGGACATTCCCGCAGAACGGATTGAGCGACTACATGCTCTTGCCCGTGAGGCAATGGCTACCGGGAAGAAGGCGCGAGCACGGTCATATGTCCAACTCGCTAAGCGGATTGGTGAGCGAAATCGTATCAGTCTCCCACGTCAGTTCCGTCGTTTTAGCTGTGATAGTTGTGATATCTATCTCCGACCAGGCAAAACAGCACGTGTTCGACTGCAACCTGGTCGTGTTGTCATCCGGTGTTTAGAGTGCGGTTCAACGAAACGCTATCCACATGAGTGAACTTCACCACGATCACAAAATTGTAGTTAATCCTCCAGCGGTGTAAAGTCATCAAATAGCAACAGCCACACTACTCGGAGGTTATCTAGAAGTCGACAATCTATTATCACTTGAAATAAAATGTAATTCAGGTGTTTATTTATATGGATACACAGGCACTTCGAAAGAGAGCACACGATTTAGATGTAACCGTATGGGTTGGTAAGAGTGGAATCGACCCAGTTGAACCGGAGTTGGACAATCAATTAAAAGATACCGACCTAGTGAAAATAAAGTTTCTCCGTGCAGCACAGGGTGGCACAACAGTCACACAGCTTGCAGCTAATCTCGCGGACCGAGTGGACGCCAAGGTCATTGAGACACGTGGGAATACAGGTGTCCTGTATCGACGATGAGTGCCATATTTAATCCGGTAGCTACCTTATTGCAAGTTGGTGTTGACTTTTCTGGATCAATTGCACGCTTGTTAAGTCGTGTTGGTCTTCCTGAGACAATTGCAGGATTGGCTGGACAGGCAATTGCATTTGCCATTGTATTTGCTGCGATTTTCATCGCCGGTCGAGCCATTATCATTCGGCTTCTTGAGCGAGTGTTAGATGCTCGCGATGTCGAAGCACATGCACGAAAACCTCTTCGTCGGCTTGTTGTTGTCGCTCTTGCGTTCGTTGCACTGACAATCGGCTTTGGAGCAGCAGGATATGGAAACTTTCTCCAGTCGCTTGCAACCGTGGCTGCCGCGGCAACGCTTGCAGTCGGATTTGCACTTCAAGATGTATTAAAGAACTTTGTTTCTGGTATATTCATCTATACTGACCGACCGTTCAAAATTGGGGATTGGATTGAATGGGATGACTACACTGGAGTTGTCCAAGACATCAGCTTTCGAGTAACGCGGGTTCGAACATTTGATAATGAGCTACTGACAGTTCCAAACTCAACACTTACTGATGGAGTAATCAAGAATCCAGTCGCAAATAATCAATTGCGAATGCAAGTTCCGTTCGGTATTAGCTACGATGATGACATTGACTCCGCTTCAAAGATCATTCATGAAGCGGCTAACGAGCACACAGAAATCCTCACAAACCCTGAACCGACTGTCCGACTCTCTGAACTAGGTGATTCTGCCGTGACTCTTAAATCACAGGTCTGGATCGATAATCCAAACCGTGGTCGTGTCGCCAAAACACGCGCAGATTATGTGCAAATGGTAAAAGAACAGTTTGACGATCACGGAATTGACATGCCATATCCAAATCGAACACTCGAGGGTGAATTCACCATTGCAGGAGGTAGTATTGAATAAGTTACTGTTTTTAAACCATTAGAAGCACAATCTGCTCTCAGTGAACACCCTCGGGGGCAAGTCCCGGGGCACTCTCTCTAAGTCTGTGAGCACCTGTAGATTAATTATATCAAATATAGTCTTTCGTAGGTGATACTAATGAGGGGTATGTTAATCCCTATAGTGGCAGTCATAACTCGATTTGCTCGACAAGCTGATCGCCACTACGAGTGTTGACTGCAACAATTCGAACATGCTCCTGTAGTCCAGAATCACGGAGTTTCGCTTTCAGTAGATTATCGACCTGATACACTCCAGCAGCATTAATCATCTCGATTTTGACCAGAACAGGGCATTCTGATCCGGGTTTCAGTGAGACACGATCGATTGCCTGACTTGAAAGTGTATCAATTCCTCGGCCACCTTTCTTATACGGAATCCGTGATCTGCCACGCTCCATGTCTAATGCATCAGCAACGCGGATAGTGCCTGCCTCTGTTGTAAGTGGATCCTCTGCTGTATGATGACAAAGGATTGCATGTAATATTTCAGCCTTCATCCGAACTTGCTGTTCGATATCGTAGAAGTCAAATTGTGGAAGAAGCCGATCCAGAATATCAGCAGCAAGTGGGATTGAGTAATACGGGTGCCTGTCTCGGTGGACAACATGACCGACGTCATGTAATGTAGCAGCAAGAGCAATGATGACTGGTTCGTCAGCATCACATAGTCCCTGCTCTGTTGCACCATTAAATTCGATATCATTGGCTTTCAACAGCTCATACAGGCGAAGGGCACGGTTGCGAACAATTTTGATATGTTCCGGTCCGTGGTCGTTGTACTCTTTTCGGGTAACTGCATTGACATTTTGAGCCTCCAAATATGCCGTGATCTCAGGGTCTGAGAGAATTTCCGGAAGAACAGTATCGAGACGTTCTGTCGGAAACTCATGATCATCATCTGGGTCATATTGACGACCCTCAACATCAACCGAGCCTGATTCATCCATTACATTATATATGCGATACTGAGTATCAAATATTTAGGGGACAATCAGCTATGTCATTAGAAATGTATTTGAGCAAAGTATCTGGTGGACTTCACAGTTTGTGACTTCTCCCACGACTAAACTCGTTGGCTTCCCTTACTGAGGGATCCAGGTCGTCTGGGGGAGTTCGCAGGTTCTATCTCACCGGTGGGTCCTTTGAGTATGACCTGCGTTTCGGGCTGAGCCACAACAGCCCCCACCCCCACCGTCGAGAGCGGACTCTAGATGTTCGTCGCGCCATTCTTCTCGCCGTTGTTGTCCAGTCCACAGTTGTGACACTCGACACGCCCCTGTGCTTCCCGTGATGTGTTCTGCGACCCACACACCGCCAACACGTCACAGACGTGTCGGACTCCTTCTCTGGAATGCACTCCCACTCCTGTCCACCGAGGTGAGCCTTGTACGTGAGGATGTTCGCCATCTTCGCATACGGCATCTTGTGGGTCTTGTCGGTCACGCACCGGCGCTTGTCGTTGTCGAAGCGCAACCCCGTCATATCACCGAACACGATGACGACCTTATGCTTTCGAGCGCGAGCGACGAGTTCGTTCGCCACCTGATGCAGTTCGTGTTCGACCGTTCAGGATTCCTTGCCCCCGAGGCGTTCGATGACCTGCGCTCCCAAACGCACCTTCGCCTTTCCTAATGGCCTTGAGCATGCAAAGTTGCTTGTAGTGTTCACGGACTTGACGGATTTCCCCGCCGTGGAACTGTGTATCTCGGTCGGAGAGGAACGTACAACGTGCTGACGGCGATCCACTTTGCTCCCATGTCGACGGCGAGTACGTCGTCGTACTCGTCTGCGACGGCCACAGACCGCTTGCAGACGAGATGGACATACCACTCGCCGTCTCGGTGGACGAGTTTGGAGTCGCGGATGTACTCGTCGGTGAGCAGGTTTGTGTCCTTCTCGGGGACGTGGACGGGCACCCAGATGCTATCACCTTTCTCTTTCTCAGGGTTGTAGACGGGGAGTTTGAACCACCACGACGAGAGAACCGTGTCCTCGTCCTCGTCGTGGTCAATGGTGATGCAGCCGTTGCGGAGGATCGTTGCTCGGTGTCCGCTCGCGGGTTCTTATTCGACCGGACTTTGCCCGCTTGTTGCTTGGTGGCAGAGTAGAGGTTCGCGTCGTCATCATGAACGGCGTCTTGGAACGCTTTGTACTCGCGTTCGACGAGTCGGGCTTTTCGCTCGGTGAGCGAGTGGAGTAGAGTTTGACCCGTACCCTGGTGGTGACTTCTCTGTGCATTGTTATCGCCCAGTTTGTGCTTCGATGTTGCTCTTCGATGAGTCGTTCGAGGCGGTCTGCAACCTCGTCGGTCAGCACCGGTTTGCGGTACTTCGGGCACCACACGAAGTGGTAGTGGAGATTGTGAACCGACGTTCGCTGTTGACTGTACCCCCGCCCCGTCCCGTGGCATACGATCAGAGAAAAGCCAAATATTATATGTTAACTTTGTATCAACCCTCGGTCGGCTATCGAGGATGTTTTGTGTCGCGTGTGGTCGGATTCATCCCACGAGTGAAGTCGTGGACCTTCTCCTCGATTTCGTGTGATTTTTCTAAAGTAACATGAATAAAGAATTAGATTGTGAGCCAGCGCATATAATATATGACCCTCATATAATCAGTGAAGTACCTCGGGGGCAAGCCCCAAGCCGAGGCTTCCCTGTGTTGACCGCACTACCCCAGCAAAGGAATTTTAGTCGATTCCTCCCGACCTCTCCTTTCTCTGTAAGGAATCGGCTGGAAGTCACACCCGAACATACCACACCGCAGCGTCCGCGGGAATGGGAGTCGATCACTGTCACTCCCACTCCACCATGACCATGACCCGGTGAAACCCCCGCCCCCGTCCCCGTCGCACCGCCAGTGGCGAATGGTGACAGGGACTACGTTTCCAGACTGTCGCAGCCAGCAGTAGATGAAGATCGGTAATCCGTCTGTGAGATTTTCTGACTATACATTTATAACTCATGTAGCGTCATCACCGTGTGTATCGGGTTCACCCTCGGAGTCACGTCAGTACAGTATCAAAGCCCCGACTCCCGACCCCGAGGCACTCGCCTTGTTTATCTGTATATTTGTGCAATTATACCATTGAGTCTCCGAAAAGACTATAATTGCCACTAGATTACTGCAGATAACGATGATTGGAACCATCACTCCGTTGTTCCCAGGGCTACCAGGCGGGCCAGAACTCCTTATCGTTCTACTTGTGCTCGTTTTGTTATTCGGAGCAAATAAGATTCCAAAGCTAGCCCGCTCAACGGGGCAGGCGATGGGTGAATTTAGACGAGGAAGAGAAGAGATTGAAGAGGAACTAAGCGAAATTGAGGATGGTGATGAAGATGAAGAATCTGCCCCGACTTCCACCTCATCATCAACCGAATCTGAGACAGGAAAAGCGACTGAAACGAATTGATGCCAATTAACTAATTGATATTGGGTATCGCAGTGGAGTTTTATCCACCCAATACTGGTCACATTGGGTGTAATCAAACCACGACCGATTAGTTACAAGCCAATTTGACCGTCTATGTCTCAATGTTTCAAGATGAATATACACAACTTGAGCTCACTCGTTTGATGTATTTGATCTGATCAAAATCATACAATCGGTGGGTGGATTGTGAGATATAGTACAAAAAGGACGTGTGGCCTAGCGGACAAGGGCGAGAGGTTCCTAACCTCTAGAGCGCGGGTTCAAATCCCGCCACGTCCGCTTGTCTCTTGATCTATATGTGTGGATGATTGTTCGGAATATAGTTTGACTCAAATTTTATAATTTCGTGATATCAAACATTATTCTGGAGCAATTTGCGCGTAAGTGCGTGTAGTCATCTTAGCGGTAATTATCGAATAATCAGTCATGCGGCATTCTCTTCACCAGATGAATACTACGGTGGTATCAGATGATTCAAATCTGTTAATCTGATCTCACGCCTCTGCATCTTGTGTCTGTTCGACCGTGACGACAGGTGTGTTAGCGTTTGAAAGAACAAGTTTTGAGACACTACCTAGGAGGATTTTTCCAAGACCTGTCTGTTTGCGTGACCCGATAACGATGTAGTTGGGTTCAACGTTTTCAGCTACCCGCAGGATATTATTCGCTGTTCGTCCGGTCGGCAGGTCTCGGCGTGCTTGCTCCGGTATAATCTGGAGGTCGACGTCGTTCAAATCATCAATTACTGAACTAACAATCCCCTCGACCTCTGCTGTGGCTGCCTCCTTACCACTTTCTTGTGGGACAACGTGGATAATCACTAATCGCATATCCAAACCTGTTGCAAGTTCGTATGCTGTCTCAACTACGCCTTTGCAGCCGGGATCTCTGTCGATAGCCGTCAGTATCGTCATGCTAGTCACCGTTCCTAGCTAGAATATAATAAACTTTTGACCTAATTATCAGTTTGTCATCCTGTCATGAGGGTAGAACACATTTAATGAATCTTAAGAGTATAAATCCAATGATAAATCATGCAAAATATGTGCCTTCCCGACTTTATATATCTATCATGTTCTTTAATGTAGTTAGGCATGTGGAGAAAATCTCCTTGGCTTACGTCTTGGTCAACCAGCTGTGGCGTGAGAGGGCGAATCGATGGTTCCCAGTTTTCTGAGTGTAGACACAGAGAGTCCAAACTAACATGAGCACAGAAACTGCAGATACGGCTCAAGTCAATGTGAACCCAGAAAGTGTAGATGCAACCACAGGAGCTCGTATTTCTGAGCCGCCAGCGTCGTTGAAAGAGTTTTTCAGCTACATGGGTCCAGCGTGGGTGTTCACTGCCTCACAGATTGGTGGTGGTGAGGCACTGAGTGTTCCCGTAGGTGGTGCATACTTGGGAATGCAGGCTATCTGGCTGATTCCGTTAATCACATTCACCAAAATCTTCGGTCAGTACTATCTTGTCCGCTATGGAGTGATGAGCGGTAATACGTTCTTAGACGCGCTGTATGATCAGCCTAAGTGGCTGAAATGGATTTTTTATTATGTGTTCTTAGGTGGGTTGGTGTACGCTATCGGTCTTTCTGGACATCTTGGTGAAACTGCTGGTGCCGCTCAAAGTCTTATTCCAATTGGCACTATTGGTGGGCTCACTGGGACCAACTTCTGGATGATCACAGCGGTAATCGCTGGGCTCGGGATTGTCATGTTACGATCATATCAAGTAATCGAGAGGATTTCAACAGTGCTATTGTGGGCGTTTCTTGGCTTAATCGCATTTGTCTCTTTGTTCACCGCCGATCAATGGATTGGTGGACTAGCAAGCGGATTGATTCCTTCTATCCCAGGCTATGTTGATGGTCTTGGTGTTGGTGGACTAGCGTTCGTTGCGACCATGTTCGGTTGGATCGGAGCGGGCTTTGGTCCCACCGTCGCCTATGTTTGGTTTGCGAAAGACAAGACAATGGGTATGTTTGAGCCAAAAGCTGACGGTATTGATGTTAATAAATCGGATCTATCCGACGAGGAAGTTTCGCGACTCAAAGGTTGGGGTGACATGGTCCTCTGGCAGAACATGATTTCATCGGTCATTTTGGCTGTGTTTTCCTTTTTCATGTGGACAGCCGCAGCCGCAACCCTACATGGAACCGAAATCGTTGCATCTGGAGAACTCGGCGGATTTGAAGTTGTTCCGCAGATGGCAGTCATTTTCACTACTGTGTACGGCGAGTGGTCTGCGTCTATTTTCCTACTATCAGTGATGGCAGCACTATTCTCAACGCTAATCGGTCCACTATATGGCATGTCACGACTGTGGGAGGACGCATTTGCCATCCATGGCGTGTTTGATAAGTACGATATTACACGTGAAACCATGTTTCGGCTGACGGTTGTCCTCTTTGCATTGATCCCGCTAAGTCTGAACATTCTATTTGAGGCGCCACTGTTCTTGTTTGCTATTTCGGGAATTCTCTTTGCCCCCGCAGTCGGTCTTATGTATCTTGCAGCACTGTATATGTCGTATACGGATATTGATCAGCCAGGGTTAGCACCGGTTCGACGCTGGGCGGTCGCGCTTGCTGTCTTCGCTGGCGTTGCTCTCATTACCACGACGATGTATGACGTCTATCCCACTATAATGGACCTCATCGGGTGATAAATCTAAACTAAACAGCTTTTTGATATATCAATTACATGTACTCACCATCAAAGAAAATAGGTCATCGATGGAAACTATCTAAGGTGATATTGTAACATTATTCAGTTCTCATGATCGAAACCTTTCCCCACGAGAAGCCGAAGGGACGTCAGCCATACGCAAAGTATGATCCAAGTCAACTACCTCACCGTACTTCGCTCAGTGAACCACCTCGAGGTCAAGTCCCGTGGCATTCGCCGTGTTCAGCCGGTAAACCCTCGCTCGATAGAGGCTGGGGTAGGACTTGTCAGTGGTCTCTTCGTTTCATCGAATCCGACCTTGTTGACGGAACAGTGTGAGAGTGTTTCTCTCAACTCGGTGTCTTCAACCCTGAGTTGAAAGCGTATTGACTGATGCTTCTCCCACGAAACGGCTGATGACCTCGTGGGAGATATAGTTCTGCGACATTCTTTGCTGCATTGTAATCGGCGTGATTGTTTTTCCCGCATCGCTGACACTCGAACTCGTCTTGACAACGGTTGTCATCTCGAACGTTCCCACACTCGTTACACCGTTTCGAAGTGTTCTGTGGATTCACCGTATCCACGAACACCCAACGCAATTAGCCTTATATCCTGACAACACTGCTTGAGCTTGCAGAACGCCCATCTTCGCGTACCAGTCAGCATGGCTAAGGCGGTTTCGAATCCCGTCTAGTTCCTCGAAAATGATACTGTCGCAACCATGTTCAGCCACTTCTTCAATAATTGTCCTCGCAACAGTGTGCAGGAGATGCTTCACGTACTCATCTTCCCGACCACTCACCTGCTAAGGCGTTTGATGGGCTGATTGAGTACCACACTCTTGCAGGTTTCCACGCGTATTTTCGAACTCTTTGCGAGCGTGACTGAGATTACCTGCAGTAAAAAAGCGAGCCTTGCTGATGACACCGATTCGGTTCACGTCGAGGTCAATACCAGAACCGTTCCGTTTTGCGTCGTTACCTCTTTACTAGCTTCTCCTTTCGGTACCCAAGATGCAGGTACCATTTGCCGTCTCGGTAGTGGGGCGTGCTTTCCGTGTGCTCCCAGTCTTCGTCGTCCAAATACTGGTACTGGTGTCTTCCTTCGTCGCTTGGCGGTGCAAATTGCCCTCGCGCGAGAATGGTTGCCAAACACAGTGAGCGACACCTGCTATCTCTCAGAGAACATGGTGAGTGTTCGTATATCGTATGTAATAGAGCTTGAACTGAACTGAGGTTGTGTTGCTCTTTTTCTGTTTTTCGGCCTTTCAATACAGGATTGTATACTACTGGCGACTTCGTGGTAGGCGAGAATCAAGTGCTGGCTACCCAGCTCTGTTTCTCCTTGCACCGTGTCTTTCGCTGTGTTTTTGACACTAGCCTGAGTATGTTTGTTTCCCCACGCCAGGTTGTATGCGATATTGCATCCATCAAGCCACTCTTAAATGGTGAGTTGGAGTAGCTCGTGGTCTTGCGTGGAAAGCCCGTCAAGCCGTGTGATAGCGATTACTCATCATCTGATGCCATTATACTATCATGGAAGTACTGATGCTTCTCAAATATTGTGCTTATTCATATTTCTGATAGTTGTCGGTTTCCTCCCCTCCCTACTTATTTGTCTTCGGCTTGCTGCTTGAGGAAGGAGACTCCATTAACAAAATTTTGACATCTAATAAGACGAACGGCTAAGACGATGTTTTGTCACACCACGAATCATATACTGAGTGCTTCGAATGTTGTTTGTGAAGAGTGTTCTCTATGGAAATAGCTGCATAGAATGAGATAAGCAGACTGTAGAATCGATGAGGATTGCCTGTTTAATCTGAATTTATCAAAGCGTCTAAATTAGGCTATTCCCACACAGGATGGATTGTGACTCTTGGACTTCGCTGTCCGATGATCACAAGTCAATCGAAAGCCACCGAGGTCTGTCCTGTAAGTTCTGGAAAAGTGGGTAGCCGTGATACAGTCGTTACCGAGACCGAAATCAGGAGTGAGAGCGAGGTTTGATAATAGCGATAATGAAGGTCGTAATAGCTAATGATTTTTATTCGATTTTTACTCTAGGAGTGTTGAATCATCAGACGCGTCGCGGGCTGCGTTGAGAAGAAGTTCCTGCTCAGCACGGGCAACAACGCGACGAACATCATCGACAGCATCGATATTCGAAGAGAGAGAACTAATTCCTTGTTCAGCAAGGAACTTCGCCATCTCAGGGTCTGAGCCGGATTGTCCTGTGATGGTAGTATCAACATCATGCTCGTTGCACGCTTCAATAACTTCTGCCATCGCTTCGAGTATTGTTGGATGATAGTTATCAAAGCGGTCTGCAACCATTGCATTGTTTCGGTCAACTGCGAGCATGAACTGGACGATATCATTGGTACCGAGCGCAACGAAATCAACACCCTCATCAATAATCTCATCAATTGACCGGATACTAGCCGGCGTTTCAATCATTGCTCCCCAATCATATGCATCTCGATCAATGCCCACTTTATCCATCAGCTCTCGCGCTCGGCGCACATCTTCTGCGTCATTAGGAAGCGGAAACATAACTTCAAGATTGTCATAGCCCATATCGTGTAAGCGTTTAAACGCCCGCAGTTCGAGCTTGACCATTTCTGGTTCCTGCAGACTCCGCCGAATCCCACGGTATCCCAGCATCGGATTATGTTCAATAGGTTCAGATTCCCCTCCCTCGAGTTCAGCAAGTTCGTCTGTTGGTGCATCAAGTGTGCGAGCCCGCACTGGGCGGGGGTAGAAGGCGTCTGCGACCTTCCGGATCTCCTCTGAAATCTCCTTGACGAAGGCTTCCTCGCCGTGGTCTGCGACGTACTGGTCCGGTGTCTTCCCCGTTGAAAGGAGAATATGCTCTAATCGGAGTAATCCAACACCATCGGCGTTCGTATCAGCAGCCCGTTGAGCTGCTCCGGGAATAGAGACATTCACCTTCACTTCTGTGGCTGTTGTCGGGACGTATTCAGCTGAGTCATCAATAGAACCATTAGTCCGGTCAGTTTCTGCGGTTCTCTCTGGTGTTGACTCTGAATCCAGCGTCGACTCTGATTCGGATTTCGGCTCTCCAATGACAACTGTTCCCTTCTCACCGTCAAGTGTGACTCGTTGACCGTCAGAAAGCGCTTCCGTTGCATCCCCACAGCCAACAATAGCTGGGACCCCGAGTTCGCGTGAGACGATGGCTGCATGTGACGTCATTCCGCCATTGTCGGTTATAATCCCAGTTGAGCGCTGCATTGCGGGTACCATGTCAGGGGCGGTCATCTCAGTGACAATTACGTCACCCTCAGTAATCTGCCCTGCATCGTCGATATCCTTGATGACCCGTGCCGGTCCCGTCGCGACCCCTGGACTTGCTCCATATCCACGAGCTAATTCTGTCCCTGGTTCGGGGTTATGCTCTGATTCTGTTTCTTCACTGATCGCTTCGGTCTTTTTTTGTGTCATTTGAAACTATATATCGCCGATTCCCAACACGTCATTTGTCAGCTCAATACTTTCAACAGCGTCCGCATCACCTAACATCGCGCGGATAGCGTCGATACTTTCAGGCACTACATCGCTCTCACGATGGATACATTGGAATAAATGGAGTTGATTATTATCCATCGTAATGGACTCTTCGAAAATCTGGTTCTCATAGAGATTCATACGGTCACGACCGCGATCAAGAGCAAACTCCTGCAGTTCCCATCCCGAGTCAATACCAAGGTCACCGTCGATAACGTGGATTCGTGACTCAGAAGCCAATAGATCGCGAATTTCTGTAGCCGTTGGTTCTGCACCAAGCGTTACATTGATACCATGGAAATGGTGTCGCACTGAGGGTACTTTCATTCCCATCGTTGTGATAGTCCCCATATCCGGGATTACTTCACGTGCATCTATACCATGATAGGATGGTATTGTCATGGGATCAGCTGAAGTAACAGCGTGCTCACCACGACATCGAACCAGCGTAGCACTCGCCCGTTCGACGCCGTATTCCTCATGCAGCGGCGCAAACATCCGATTCAACCCTGTTGTGTTACAGGAGACAATTCGAACGTAATCTTTGTTGGTAGCCTCTGAGTAATTAGCGCGGGCAGTGAAGCTAGCCTCGACCGCATCTGCACTTTCCCCGCCTTGAAGCAGCGCAGGTGTGTCATGCTCTTCATAAATTGGACGATACTCTTCACCCATGCCCGGTGGCGTCGTATCAGCAACGATGTCACTAACTTCAATCAAATCGTGAACATCACCAGCGACCGTCATTCCGGTATCAGCCCACCGATCATGGCGACCCTCGGGAACGTAGATATCGTAACCTCGATCTGCAGCTGCATCTGCTGTGTGGTTTGGACTTGCCTTGCTCACACCCGATAGTTTCATATCGGGCATCATCTCAACTGCATCAGCCACTCGTTTGCCGATAGTACCATACCCGTTGACGCCTACATGTATCATAATCTAACATGAACTTAGTCTTATATAATACCAGTGCCTGCATCATATTTTGCATTATTTTTTATGTTTAAATACCCCTCCAATGAGATATTAATCTAGAAATAAATTCAAGACGATGGTTAATCCAAAACAACAAGTTTCATCAAGAGGGATTCGTGTTCTCGGGTTATTTGTCCTAGTATACTTGCTGATAGGGTCATATATGCACTTCTATATGAGTCTCCCCGTTGTTGTGTATGCCGGATATGGTGTTCTCAGTTGGGCTGCCGGAATGGGGCTATTTTATTGGCTTCATAAGAACTACATGTCACAACTTGGTTGAGATAACGTGTCTAAATATTCATTATAATATTTTATGATATCGGATAGAGTTAATATTGGCTAGTACCTACTGTATGCAAGCTGTATATGAGCGCGATAGATGGCTTTCATGACGACCCAAGCGGATGTGAATCAACAGATACCACATCTGAGCCACGGATCACACTCGGCGTATTGATGTTTGCTACAATCGCTGTTCCTGGAGTCTCATTACGATATTTCGATCCAGAAACCGCCGCAAAATTGCTAACGACGATGATTCCGTTTCTGTTAGTTGCTATCTCTCGTACCTCAATCAGATCATACACTGTGTATGACTCAGAGAGATAATGTCGGGGCTGATAAGATTAACAGAAGCTATATACTCTATTTATAATTGGTTATTTTCTTGAATATATTACCGTACGTCTGCGGAATGCAATCGTCTTTGGACGCTTGATAACACTATACTAACGGTCAAAAATAACATTTCTACGAATGGATGCGTGTTAATATATCCACTAGAATCGATTATATAATTGTGTTCTTATTTTTTATCCAGGCTCACTGTCGCAGTGTGTATAATCGAACAATTGGATTTATAATCGCCACGACATAATTACGTCTAGTGCATTTTCTACGCAGTTCTATAGAATATCAATTTGAGGGTATCTATGGTGATAACGCATTCCTAGGCATTGCTGCTTGGGAGTATGAGATATGAGTATTGATATCCGATCAGCAGCGAGACGGGTATTCAAGAAACCTGAAGATTTAGACTTAACTGAGGGACCAATTGGGCGGTCATTATTTTTTCTTTCACTCCCAATCGTTATCACAAATCTCCTGCAGGTTGCATATAACTTTGCAGATACGTTTTGGTTAGGTCAGTATAGTACCGACGCTTTGGCAGCTATTAGCCTCGGGTTTCCACTCGTATATCTGTTTATCTCACTTGGACTAGGTTTGACTGTCGCAGGAAGTGTATTAGTTGCACAACACACTGGTGCAACACAAACAGCACAGGCAGACTACGCTGCCTCACAGACTGTCGTATTTACGATGATTATTGGGATAGCACTTGGTGCAGCTGGTGTAATATTTGTTGATGAAGTACTCAGCGTCTTCGGCGCTGATCCAGTCGTACTCACACTCGCAACAGATTACATGCGAATCATTTCATTTGGTCTCCCGTTCATATTCGGATTTATCGTATTTGTTGCGTTAATGCGTGGTTCCGGTGATACGTTGACACCGATGCTCGTGATGCTTGGAACTGTTATCATAAACGTCATTCTCGACCCGATACTTATCTTTGGAGTTGGACCGATTCCACAGTTGGGCGTCGATGGGGCTGCAATAGCAACCGTGTTCTCACGGGGATCTGCAGCAGTTGCTGGGCTATGGATTCTCTTACGCGGAAGTCATGGTGTGCAAATCACAGTGACCGACATGTGGCCTGATCGTGAGTATATGGCGAAACTGCTTCGTATTGGGGCGCCTGCCTCACTTGAGAACACTGGACGTGCCATTTCAATTAATGCTATTTTGATTATCGTTACGCTGTTTTCTACACCCGTTGTCGCTGCATTTGGTGTTGGGATTCGAGTATTTTCGATGATTTTCATGCCTGCAATTGCGATTGACCGAGGAGTTGAAACGATGACTGGGCAGAATATTGGTGCTGGAAATCGAGATCGAGTCTCGAAGACAAATCGATTTGCTGCAATAACATCATTCAGCATCTTGTCGCTGCTTGGGGTCGTAACGTTCGTTTTCGCTCCCGAGATTATCAGAGTGTTTGATAATTCACCTGCGGTTGTTGAACAAGGTGCAACATTTCTCCGGTGGATTGCACCGACATTTGGGTTCGTTGGTATATTACGAGCTTATAGCGGCGGATTTCGTGGAGCTGGAAAAACGCTTACTGCTGCAGTAATTACGATTGTGTTATTCGGATTTATTCGTCTACCAGTCGCATACATTGTCTCACAGGGATTAGTTCCGTTTGATCTATGGATATTTGGCACACGAACACCGGAAGGAATCTGGTTTTCATTCGCTATCTCAGGCATCGTTGCAGCACTTGTTGCAGCTGGGTGGTTTGAACGGGGGACGTGGCGAGATGGGGATTTGACTGAACAGGCGGATCCAACCACGGATACGAAGCGAACGGTCGAACCGGATTCGGATTCGGATCCAGATCCATCGGCATCAGAGACATAATTCTAAATATAATATATTTCCCGAAATCGGAGTTACAAATTCTCGTTTGACCTATGATAAAGCAATGATGTGGTCAAGGTGAATGTGAATACCCTTTGAAATTAAATATGAGCATATGATTATACCGTGGTATCATGGCATCATGGCATCAATGAATAAGTACACTCAGTATCGTCATTGATGTATGGAATACACCGAATTAATTACACTACGAACAGACGGGGGCAAGACAAATGATAATATGGACTCAAATGGGGCATATGACAAGAACGAGCCAGTCGAATTCAGTATGACGATTGAGGATGGGGAAACGATAATTAAAATGCATGGTGACAGAGATACAGCAGTGATTGTGCAATCAGCGTCGGGAGAGCGCGTGTATCTACCTCCAGAGGATTTTGAACGGGCTGCTCCGACCTCAAAACAAAATGAGAGTGCATATCAGTCTGCCTCTACTGATAGTCCATATCAATCTGCAGCGACTGATAGCCCGTATCAGTCTGCCTCCACCGACAGCCCATATCAATCTTCGGGGACCGACAGTCCGTATCAGTCCGCACGACAACACTCAGATGAAGAGGGACTAGTATCGACAACAGAAGGCTACTGTATCTATCATCCCGAACCAGCAACAGACGTACGAGTCCTCCGATAGGTTTTTTTCAATGAATCTTAGTTTATATCCAATAATTATATAACTGAACTATAGAGCGTAAGCGTTTGATCAACTACCTCATTCCAGGTAACAGGGTCATACTCTGGGTTACCCTCAAGTGTTAATCCGCGTTCGATGCCTCTTGCAATCGATTCTGACTCAGGGGCGACTTCAATAACGCAATCACTCGGAAGAACTTCATTTACACCACTTTCGGTTGCAATAACATGGGTACCGGCAGAAAGAGCTTCTGTTATCGTGATTCCGAACGGTTCTGAAAGCGATGGAGAGATAAATAAATCTGCGGCGGCGTAGTAGTCGCCCAACTCTTCCTCTGGCACATATCCAACCCACTCGATTGAATCATCAACATTGAGTAGTTCTGCAAACCGTTTGAGCTGGTCAGTGAGATGACCGGAACCACCAATAACAAGAGTCACATCGTCACGCTGGAGCTGATCCATCGCATACACAAGATGTGAGATTCCTTTTTGATTTGTATGTCGCCCGACAAAAAACAGCATTGACCCACTGATATTGAGTTCAGCTTTGAAATCTCGATCCGTCGTCTCACACGTTGAAAATCCATTGTAGATAACCGTCGGGTCACCACCATACTGTGTTTGGACATCGTTTGCAGTGAGTTCACTGACAGCAATGAGGTGGTCTGCACGGTTTGCAAGCCGACGTTCGGTCTCGACCTCTCGTGTTGGTGGGTCAAGATTTCGATCGGCAGATAGCGAATGAAACGTTGTTACCCATTCAACCTCAGCGTTTGTTGTTGCTCGAGAACCAGGACCATACCCAAACCAATCATGAGTGTGAACGATATCAGCATCTGCTGCACGCGCTGCAAAGGTCTCACTCATCTGTCCAACGCGTGTGATGATGTCGCCATCGCCAGTTGGGACGCCAATAATACCATCACGATCTTTTGGAGCATACTCTGCTGGGAGAACTAACTCGATATCGACATCTCGGGCGCGCATCCCATCGAATAGCTCACCCACATGCGTGTCTAACCCACCACTCACATTCGGCGGGAATCCCCACCCAAGCATCAGAACTTTCGGCGACATCGTGCTATGTACATTTATTCACTCATCACATAACAGTTATTGATGTTTTACTATGTTCAATGGTAGTTACCATCTCTTGATCTGCATTAATATCACCTGATAGAATAAAATAATAGATATCAATATATTTGTGGAATCACACTTACGGGTTTTCTAATGACATATGAAACAATACAGTGATACCGGAGTGGGGATCTACAGATATAACAGACAGAGTGTTTCGGGACTTCGACCCAAGGGCAGTGCACCAAGTCCAGTCGTCAGGTGAAGCTGACAATTATGTATGATATATAAACATAACTAACTGAATTTACTGGAATACAGATTGAGTGGATTAATGATTGATGATATAGCTACTCACGCTGAGCATCATTCAATAATCGAAACGACCATGTGATCGAATGTCACAATAGATATGTGCACGTCGTCGTTAACGCTGCGATCAGTATCGATGGAAAGTTGTCAACGCGCCGCCGCGAACAGATTGCGATAAGCGGTGAGCGTGATTTCGAGCGAGTTAGCGCACTTCGGGCTGATAGTGACGCCATCCTTGTTGGAATTGGGACCGTCCTTGCGGATGATCCACATCTCGTCGTTGAGGAACCACATCGAGAGCGTCGTCAAGACAAGGGGATGACTCCAACACCACATCGCATCATTATCGACTCACGAGCGCGAACACCGACCGATGCGGAGGTTCTTGATGATGAAGCACCAACATATATTATTGTCAGTGAGTCAGCGCCCACCTCTAAACAAGCAGACCTCGAAGTAGAGGGAGCAGACGTTATCGTTGCTGGACGAGAGCGTGTCTCAATGCCAGCCGCACTATCAGCACTCACTGATAGTGGAATCAACTCGATAATGGTTGAGGGCGGAGGTGAGATTATCTTCTCATTATTTGAGGCTAATCTTGTTGATGAGCTTTCGGTGTATATTGGCTCTATGCTCGTTGGGGGACGAGATGCGCCAACATTAGCTGATGGTGATGGGTTTGTTGAAGACCCCACGCAACTACAACTCACGTCTGTCGAAAAAATTGATGACGGGGTACTATTACAATATGATGTTGATGCGACTGCACCATCATCGTATGACTCAGCTGATTGAAATAATAAATACGAGATCGATATATCAATATTGCCTAAAGAATGCAGCTGAATGTTAGGACATTCAACTAGATAATGTTGATATACCATCACACAGAACCACTAAGAGGGTGCCGACGCTATATGATAGCATGAGTGCATCCACAGCAACTGATGAGCCAGTCCATGTTGAAAGCCAATCTGATCTTGAGTCATTCGTTGGTGATCACGATGTTGTTCTCGTTGATTACCATGCTGATTGGTGTGGTCCATGTAAGATGCTTGAACCTACTGTCGAAGAAATTGCGGCAGAGACAGATGTTCTCGTCGCTAAGGTAGATATCGATGAACTTCAGTCACTAGCACAAGAAAAGGGGATCCGGTCAGTCCCGACGCTACAGTTCTACGCTGATGGCGCGATGGCAGAGCAGGTTATTGGTGTTCAAGACAAAAGCGATCTTATGTCAGTTATCGACGGACTCGCGAATTAATTGTACGTTGCAGTTTGATACAGTGTATTGCTGTATCATTATACCATACTGCTGAACCGCTTGATGATCGTCTCACTTTTTTCGATTCCTGAATTGGTTAGCGCATATCTCGCATCAGATATCCCTCATTAGTACCTGCCAGGGAGGTTTTTTACCACAGAGATGAAATAATGAAATATGATTTCACTTGATGAAGCCGTTACAGCTCGACTTGAGTCACACGGTGAGCGGTTTGAGGTACTTATCGACCCGGACGCAGCACTTGAGATAAAACGTGATGAGTTCGATGACGATATTGAAGACGTCATTGCCGCTGAGGATGTGTTTGAAAACGCTGCAAGAGGCGATAGACCCGCAGAAGAAGATCTTAAAACGGTATTTGAGACGACAGAACCGCTTTCAATCATCCCAACTGTCGTCAAAGATGGTGAGATCCAGATTACTGCCGAACAGCGTCGGGAAATGCAAGAGCAAAAACGAAAGCAACTGATTAATCGAATTGCTCGAAATGCGGTGAATCCGCAGATGGATAATGCACCACACCCACCAGAGCGAATTGAACGGGCACTTGAAGAAGCTGGATTTCGCGTTGACCCAATGGAACCAGTCGAATCACAAATCGATGATGCACTTGATGACCTTCGACCTGTGATTCCAATCCGATTTGATGAGGTGACTGTTGCTGTTCAGGTCCCAGCCTCTGATGCAGGAAAAACACAGGCACAAGTGCGTGAATATGGTGAACTTGAGCGTGAAGAGTGGCAACCTGATGGATCCTGGGTTGGCGTTGTTACTTTTCCTGCAGGAATGCAAAACGACTTTTATGATCTTGTAAATGAGTTAACCTCGGGTGAAGCTGAAACGCGGATACTCAAAGATAAAGATGAGATTAGTACTCGATGAGTAGACGCATCTAATTAATTTACGCAAATTCAAACTATATTACTGGTGAGAATACGAGTCCTGAAACTTCATTCTTAGTCTACTTATCGACCGATATGAGAACCGCGTGAGACTACTGTATTCCTCGTTGTGAGAGGATTTTACCCCGTCTTGATGAATGATCTATACGCTGACTAAATATGGAGTAACAGTACCGTTGAGTTAGCCGGTATATGTTTTCATCACTCAATACCCGCAAGCGTAGACGATTATATTTATATAGTTAGGCAAACGCCCGATTCTGATGATAATAAAAACTCGTCGCTCAAATCAAATGCTTCTCGAATCAGTTTCTGTAGAATCTATTATTTGCATTCAATAACCGTATCCATCATCTTCTGTTTCTGTTGGTGTCTCAGTCGCAGTCTCCGTTGGTGTTGGTGTTGGTGTTGGTGTTGGTGTTGGTGTTGGTGTTGGTGTTGGCGTTGGCGTTGGCGTCGGCGTCGGCGTCGGAGTTGAGTTTGAGTTTCTGTTTCGGTGGTCGCCTGTGACGGCGCATCAGTCGCTGTTTGTTGGGTTTCTGTCTCGGTGGAGTCTGGTGAAGCGGTATCAGATGAATCATTCGGCCCAGTACATCCAGCTATAATTGTGACCCCTGCAACCACAGCGGAAAGGAATCGACGTCGAATCATTACTGATTTGGATGTAGTAACTGGAAGGTAAAAACTAACTGAACTACTTCGATCCAGAGTGGACGACAATCGTCAAGAAAAAACTGATCGATGTCTATGTCTCATAATACTCGATTGTTGATATATTCTAACGAAAACACAGCTGAAAACTGCATTTTCGACCAATATCAATTCTGTGTTTACTACACTGAATTAACCAGATAATCTATTGAATAAGGTTATATGAATTAATTACGATTCCCAGTATAATGCATGCGAATTACATTCAGCGATGAGATCAACTCAATTATCTATATTTCAACGGAGCAATAGTGTATACTGTCGTGAATTAGCTTACTTGCTCCTTTGCTGAAGAAGCGATCTTAGTGTCTCAGTTTAAGCAAAACTCGCAATCATATATTCTCACTCTACATTAAGCTAAGGCATGTCCAATAGAATAAATCCACACTGTCTCTATTAGATGTCGTGAAATAACTCAGATTTTAAAAAAGTTCAGATAAGAATCACCCACCATTCACGGGTTACTATTTCAATAGCTAATACCGCTTTCAACAGCCTCTGTCATAAGAGAAGTTATTCAACTACCTAATAAAAAAGAATTTCTGGGTATCTACGACGGTATGAATCGGTTTTGAGCAAACAAGTTGATACGACTCTCGTGTTTATTTCATAATGATGGTTCTCGGCATTGAGTCTAATATCGACTCACGAATCCTTGCCCTCGCGATAGCGCGGATGGTTGATGCGCTAGCGAATTCGTTCTTAGTTGTTGTGCTTCCATTGTATATTGGGAGCCAACTTGTTTCACTTCCAGCCTTTGTGGGTACCACCGTGCAGATTGGATCGATTCCATTTACTCTGACAGCTGAGTTACTCATCGGAATCGTCCTCTCACTGTTTGGGTTTTTAAATAGCTTCGGACAACCATTTACTGGATTACTATCAGATCAAACAGGAAAGCGAAAACTGTTTTTACTTGTTGGGCTTGCTCTTGTCGCTGTTGGGAGTGCGGGATATATTTTCTTTACTGATTATCTTTCGATTATTTTCATGCGTGCGCTCCAAGGTATCGGAGCGGCATTCACCATTCCTGTCACCGTTGCGCTTGTAAATGAACTCTCTGCAGCAGATAATCGTGGAGGAAACTTTGGATTGTTCAATACGTTTCGACTTTTAGGATTCGGTATGGGACCTCTCATCGCTGGAGGGGTTGTTGCTGCCGGACCCTATTCTGTGTCAAGTATAGGAATTTCGCTGGAGATCTCAGGATTTGACGCCGCATTTATTATTGCTGTTGCAGGAGCACTTCTCAGCTTTATGCTCATTGCAGCGCTCATTACTGACCCAGAACAGGCAGATGGGCAAGCAGCCGAAGACATCAGTATTCGTGTTCGCAACGCTGACGGATCTGGGCTTGACCCTGTTTTCGCGCTCGGTGTTGCAACGGTCGTTATGGCACTTGGATTAGCAATTTATGCACCATTAGCCAATAGTATCAACGCGCGTCTCGATCAAGGAACCTTCCTCTTTTCATTACAATTTGGCGCGACTGTCCTCGCAAATGTGTTATTTCAACTTCCACTTGGGCGATTAAGCGATACGTATGGACGACGTCCGTTCCTTGTTTGGGGATTTGTCCTGCTTATCCCTGCGACCCTTGCACAAGGATTTCTCACTTCGTCGATACTGATGATTGTTGCACGATTCATCCAGGGAATTGCTGTCGCAGCGGTGTTCGCCCCATCGCTCGCACTTGCTGGTGACGTTGCCGGTGAAGGGGAATCTGGGTCAACACTGTCATTACTCACAACGGGATTCGGATTTGGAATTGCCTTAGGCGCACTTTCCTCGGGAATCCTCGTCGGGTTCGGCTTCGAAACGCCATTTATTGTTGCAACAGTGCTGAGTATTGGCGGATTAGTTCTCGTCTATACACAAGTTGGTGAACCACCAACGGTCGAACAACCAGCACCAACACCAGGGGACTAGCGGAATTAAACTCAGACCTGCCTCAACGACTGAGTGGCACGGTAAATCACACACATATGTACCTCATATTCAAGCAATATCTACTTAAACTGTCGGACTATTTTGCTTATTATGATTATCAACATTGAGATACTTCTGTGGATGCTCAGTTACTACTATCGTAATCTGCTCACTGACTGGATGACACACTCATACCGCATACTACAAAAATAGTGAAAACTGCACTGATGACAAATAGGAAGCTCATCTGAGTGTTATAGTGTAAATTACTGCGTCCTGCTTCTAGGAGCGATCCGACACTGATGAACCACTGACGCCATGGGTTTTTGTCTCAACATGCATAATCTATAATCCATGCCTTCGGATATCGATTCTACTGATACTCATCCTTCTGATTCACAGGATATGGTGTCATCAGGGGACACATTTGGTGTTGGAATCCATATTACTGAATCGGATCTTCAGTTCATTGTCCACGTTCCATCCGACATTAACTCGGGATGGACCGACCCGACAACATTTCAAAAACAGATTGAAACAATCGTTTGGAACCATCTAGAAAAATCGACCATTCTCAAACGACTTGCAAATCAGTACGAAGTCGGGACGACTGTCTCACTCGGTCGTATAACCCTTAGCTCAGATGGGACAGTTCATAATATATCTCTTATTAATGTTGAGGAACTGTGACTACTCAATCACCAGATCCAGATCAAACACCCATTGAAGTAATCATCAATACCACTCTCAGACAAGCGCTCACTATCGATAGACCGGTGGACACAACGTCATCTGAGAGTTCTGATGAGTATATTGATCCCAAGGACGTCACTACCGAGTATGTAGATGCCGATTTGTCACAGGACACCACGATGGAGATGGTAGATACTTCTGATGAGACCAATATCCAACTGGACACGTCTTCTGCGATATCTGAATCGAAGTCCAATATTCAAAAATCGGCAGTCGCTAGCACTCAACGTCATCTTGCTGTCGCTGGCGCTCTTATACGGTCGATATCACAAACGACGGATTCGATATTCCCTGAGTTTAGTGCTCGCAACAATACACCTGAAAATGAAAATATTGCTGATTCACTATCGTCTGGTACCGAAATGAACAGTGAAAAAACAACAATGACTCATATGAAAGACGGTTTGGATATGAACACAGATCAAACAATCACAACAACATCAGAATCGCTTCTTAGTGCACTCCTGATGAGCATGGTAGCTGCATATGCGCTTGACTCTCCGATGAATCATAGTGCTGACCCGTGGAGACCCTCGTCTCTCGACTTCCGTGGGATGTTTTGTTCATTTAGTTCTAATCAGTCACTGCTAATTATTACTGGTGCAGTGGCTGCCTGTCAACGATTCGATGTTGAAGCTAGGACTGTCGCTACGCGAGCACAAATCCCATATGAAACGCTAATAGAATATCTCCAAAGATCACAATAGAACCTATATACTTACTTAACCAGTTATATCAACGGACTACATCGATTAGATAAAAAACCCGACTAGCGATGACACTAGACGGGTTTTCGTTCCGTTCAGTTCAGTTCAGTCCAGTCATTCAGTCAGTCGTCACATTGACTGTGACATTGACTGTGACTGGAACTGATAATGAAAATGAAAATGAAAATGAAAATGAAAATGAAAATGAAAATGAA